>WLWD01004470.1_pt1 | contig 27386 bp, 15 predicted proteins | sample 6712731 | NCBI WGS metagenome assembly WLWD01 (sample SAMN12718690, study PRJNA576275) | sponge metagenome | isolation source: marine sponge | host: Mycale hentscheli | place: New Zealand: South Island, Marlborough, Capsize Point | collected 2014-11-01
ATAAACAAACAAAAAAACAAAACAAGTGCTTACAACACTAGATAGTATTCCTAATTTAGAGATGGGTTAGTTGATACTTGAAGTGGTTGGTTAACCACACACCACACACACACTCACATGTCTGTGGTGCAGGACAAGACACCAGAACTACTTTTCATTATAAGGCATCATCATTCGTTACCCTCCTGTGGCATGCTATATGTATTTTCTCAACAATGCTCTTCTTCAACTACTCTCTATGCCATAAGAGGTCACTATCTTATCTAATAGTTCTTCCATACACTCTGCACATTATATGTTCCAGACTGACTTCAGCTTTTGTATATTGATCATGCTCTAGCTAGAAACTGAATCATAATGCTAAAAATCTGCATGTTGTGTATAAAGTACTTTTTATCTCAAGTTAGGCACCAAAGATCAGCTAATTAGATTGGAATGATAATGTTGTATATAATGGAATATTTCGCTGAAGTAAATGTTGACATTTGCTAAGAACTAAACCAATTGTTCTTGTCTGTAAGCTATGTCAGGTAAGGTAACTGCATGATGTGCAACTTGGTAGGTAAGTGCACTCAACTAATGTGGGTGTATATTATTGTCCAAGGTCTTTAAAATTGGCTTTATGCATTTTTGTCCTATTTAAAATTTAAACCTTGTTTCAGACTGTAGCAATCTCAAAGTCTAACCACACTTTATAAACCAATTAAGAGAGAAAGTTTTTTTTACTCACCCAAAAAGAGAACTGAAAACTAGTGATGTGATTCAGCACAAATGGCGAGTGAACTGGTCTGACTGATGCTCACAGCTTATAATATTTCTTTTTTAGTTAATTTATTTGTGCTGTTCTTTAGCAACACATAATACTTTTAGACACTTGTTCACTGGATATACAAGCACCAGACTTACATTGTTATTCACTTCTCAATTTGAGTACTGGACAATTGATCTTAAAGTAAGAACCAATCTGTTACGCAAGTCATATAGCAATGACAGCGCATTAACCAAGGTAACTTACCACTGCCACTTATAGAATAGAAATAAACTCTGCTGTTACTAAGAGCTAACTGAGATCGTCTGTCTCTGTAGTGCTATGGCTTTATTTTTATTGGGATTATTTCGAACTTTTCTCCATCTTCATCTCACAAATGTGAGCTGTGGGGTTATGTGCTGCAGTCATTAATTATTTCTCATTGTTGAATAGGAGCAATACAGTGTGTAAAATTTCTGTACTTCTTGTGGTTTCCGTGTCTAAGTGGTCATACGAAATGTTTTCAAAAAATTCCACTCAGATCTCAATTTCTCTGTCATGTACGTGTTAACACCAACTCTCTAGGCATGTGATGGTGGCAAAGCTATGAATATTATGTTTACATTGGTTTTGTAATGTTCTTAAATTATATTGTTGAGGAAACCATAGCTAGAGATGACCAAGACCATTTATTGTAATTCTGTGGTCACCAATAGATACTGGGAGGTGATAAGAATGGTGATAATGTTCAGGTGAAGCAGGTGAAAGGTCTGAGACATTATTGAGTAAGAGTTGGTGATGAAGTATTAGTTACTGAGCGTGGCAATGAAGTTACTCTCGTGGTATATAATGATGAGACGTCCAATGCTCTACACATATCATATATTATGAAATACACTTATTAGTTTAATTATCCACTGATGTCCATTCATAGCAACATCTATGCCACAAACAAAGACAACCACATGTTTATTAAAAATGGTGTCTTTTTGTGTTTCAGTGAGTGTGACAGTAATGGACGGAATGTTCAACAAACTTTTGCTAAGCACTCGTTCTTACTGACCAAATGAAGTGACATAATCACCTGTGTAGTAAACACAGACACATAATGACCACCATAGTCAGTGACATACACAAACTGACCAGACACACAAATACCTAAAGGATTCTTCATTGTTTATCGTCACAGCCAAAAGAGTGAAGAAATACACCATCTTTATTGAAGACTAACCATGTGTTTCTCATTATCAGTGACATAGATGTTGCTATGGATATCTGTGGATATCCTGAATAATGTCCCACTTTCTTTATGTACAAATCAAGAACTTGAAGTCTCTTCTGTCACACACCGTGATAGTACATTTATTGTAACGCTCACACACCAGTACTTCATCTCCCACCACTGCCACTCCCACATAGCCTGGACCTTTCACCTGCTCCACCTCGTACACCTGAACATTATTACCATTCTTATCACATCACATTATCTTATTAGTGAATAGACAAGTACAATAAATGTTGTCTTGCTCGGGGTATTTACTTTTGGTACTAAAGCTAAGCTGTAGAAAACATGAACAAACTAAAACTAAATATTTTAGAAGACATTAAATTTGATTAAAATTAAAAATACCAGTAGAGTGAATGACAAATACTATAACTAAGCAATTTTTATTGTGAACAATTCACTTTGAATCATGTCCTCAATAAATGAAGATATGAATTGCCATCAAGTAAATATTCTCTAAACAATATAAAAATATCATACTTTGTTTAAGAAGACTCACTGTTGAAGAATTTGAGAGACAACACAAATTAACCAAAACTAAGTCAATTATAGTATAACTTTTAAAAAAAATCTTCTACATGATATTGAAGAAAAACTGAAAACTAACTATGTCTTCTGGAAGAATTTTGGATAAAAACTAAGCATTCAAGACATGTTTTTAATATGAATAACTAAAACTAAGGCAAATATCTCATCCCTTGCCTTAACACTTGCCTGGAGAAAAAGCCATATAATTATATTTATACACAATTAATAGTAAGTGAAATTTTTAATAAAGCGCGCTGCTAACTGTGACCAAAGGTGAGTGAGAGAGAGAGTGAATGATGACTATATAAAGCCACTTGATGGGATAATGTTTGTTTCCACATTTATGACTTCCAGTGCACACCTTTGAAGTGACTGAGTCATTAATGTATCGTGCTCAACTTTATTACTTAAATAAAATAGTAGACACAACAGCATCAAGGTAGTGATTTTGTTTAGTTTTTAAGTTGGTTATGGAAGCATTGCATTTAGCTGGTAAAATATTATATATTCTTACATATAAGGCTAATTACACGATATATATTTCATTGCTTAGGTACACATAAGAGTGGGCTTCACAGCATAAACGTCAAGGTGAATTATTAGATCGCTTACAGAATAACCTAATCTGGTATTTTCACACATATGCACACACACATACATATACACACGCATATATATACACACACACACTAACCTGCCAATATCCTCGAACCGTATCATTACAGAATAACTTAATCTGGTATTTTCACACATATGCACTCACACACATACATATACACACGCATATATATATGCACACACACTAACCTGCCAATATCCTCGAAAAGTATCATTCTAGACTCCAAGTTCATCATGAGTGCAGACTTGAGCATCTCTTTGGCTCTAGTCAGAGCTACCTACACAGACACGCTTGGATGAACAGGCATAATGCTATTCTAATTAATACCAACCTCATTAGGGACCTTGGTCATGTGTATAAACTGCTGACATAGCACTTCTTTAGTCTTCTAACCTATAATGATGACAAAGCATATAATATTAACATCCACATAATGTAATACAAACAATAATTACTGAATAAATTTCAAGATTCTGTGATAATTAAAGCTGGTTCTGAGGATATTATGGCCCCAAATGATACCAGTCTGAGGATAGCCTGAGGATAAAAAGTATTTTGAAGATATAATATCCACAATTAAGCTAAAATGCTAAGTCAGCTTTTTCCCCATTAAACAAGGGGAATTATGGCTCATAATGTTCCTGCAAACATATTCTAAGGCAATAAAAAGAGAGAACTATGACTAATCATTTCCTATGGGAGAAAATGTATTAGGTGAGTAATAAACACCATATCATCTTGATATATCTCTTCAGTTTTTCTATTTTTCCCACCCTGTAAAAAAACAGAATCTCAGCACTGTCACACCTTAGATGGATGGGCACTTCCCAGTATGCAGAAAATTCCTGAATCTGTGTAGGCGTGGTTTTGAGCAATAGCTGAATAGAGCCAGTGATTCTGAGTGAGGACATTCTGGTAGATGTGAGTGTAGATTCCTTTACCAGGTCCTCCAGCTGAAAATGATCCTCCGCCTCCCATGTAGGAATTCATGACTGCGTACACAAAGAAGTCGTCATGGAGATAGCTGCAGCTTTCTAGAGCCAGTCCCATGTGGGTCAGATCTGGTAAAGGGTTGGGTCCCACTACTGGAGGTCCAATACGCTCGAACTAATACAATAAATCAAAACAAGGCATGAACAATTATTAGTTGTGAAACATGAAACACACGCACAGCAGATAAAATCAGGAAATACAGATAAAGTGACTCACAGACATACATAGACCACTTATTTGGAACATATTTGTGAGTATTACTAGGAAAATATCAATTTTGATAATATCATATTATTTACTCACCTTATTTATAATTATTTATTTGCTTTCAACCTCACAGAAGCAATATCCGGATTCTGACTAACTGAAGTTACACTATATATAATTGTAAAGTGATGCAATTTGATAATGGATCATGTGTAAATCTAAAGAGAAGTTCACATTTTTCAGAAACTCCAGTACAATCGTGATGTTTTCATATGGCTGGTAAGTATAAGTAAGTTTGTGGGGAGGGTGGGGGCAGGGTGGGGGCGGGGTGGGAGGGATTAGAAGAGATTTTAATCAAAGGGTAATGCCTGTGTGAGATATTTAAAAAATGAATACTAAAAACAACCGCATTAAAGCCTGTACATGTTGACATTGTCCCATCACATTAATCTAGAAGATGGGGGAGACACTATGAATGATTCCAGGATCTCTACTTCGAGTAAGACATCAAATGCACACCATTATTCTATGTGTGTTAAAAATTGAAATACTAACCAAAACACTTTCTATCAAAAGTATGTACAGCCACACCTTACCCGCTCACCTTCTTGTCATTAGCAGTGAACTGTGCCATAGACCCATCCACCTCCCTCTGCTTTGCTCCTGTCCAAGACGTCTCCATGTCCATGAAATGTTTCCTGGCTAGCTGCACCAGTTGTTCATGCCCCACATTGACTCCGGCTAGAACCATCCTGCTAGGCGTGTAGTGAGAGGCTAGGAACTCACACAACTCTTCCCTTGAAATTTTGCCGAGATTCTCCTTGGGACAGATGCAGGGTAGCCCTAAGGTGTTGTTTCTGTAAGTGGCTTGGTGGAGCAGTTCTGTTAGTAATGGCTCTACATTGGGACTCTTTTGCATATCTTCCAGCTCAAACCCAATGGCCTGAGTCTCCTGCTCTATCTACATGGAAGAGAAGGACATTACTTTTGTCTAACAGTGAGATGAGTGTCAGCCTATGAAGAATGGAGTCATTAGGCCAATACTAACCGCTTCCACATCCCATACCCAATATATATATATATATATGTATATATATATATAAATATACATAGTAATAATAATAATAATAATAAATAAATGAAAAAAGATAATAAATGAATGAATACTTAAAATAAAAGGAAAACGAATGATGTAGAAAAGAAGGTGAAACACACAACATTAATAGTGCAATGTCCACTGTCACTGGTAGTTCATTAAAACTAAATTGGTGCATTGACGGAACTCCATAAATATATTTCACTCCACTATTTGAGTTGTTAATATTGTTTTACTTACTAATTTAGCCGAGAATAACCTAATCATTGTAGTTTTACTATATTCAATAACAGTAGAAAATGTAGTAGCTACCTAATGTGAGTGTTGGGCTGAATAACAAGCAATGCCATAAACATGAGTATGGCATATCAAAATGGTAATATTTAATCTGTAGCGCTTTAGAAGAGCATAAAACCCAACATACAAGTTTTTTTATCTTTATATATAAATGTATCAAGACTAGATTACAAAATAATGATCACAACTTAAACTGATATAGATGTATACGAGTAAGACCACAAAGTTTTGGTTTGAGTTAACTAAAACGTCAAAAACATTGAACTGTTTGATTAAACGTGTCAGTTATAAATATGAAGTTATTACTATCCATAGTAATACCGCAAACATGTTTGAATTCACCATCACCATCACCACGCTGACCAAACGAAGTGACATAATCTCCTGCTGTAGTAAACACTGACACATTATGACTACCACAATCAGCGATGTACACAAACTGACATGACACACAAATACCAAGAGGTTTCTTCATAATTTTCACTCCATTATCGTCACAGCCAAAAGACCGAAGGGATACACCATTTTTATTGAAGACTCTAATCAAGCAGTTGGTGGCATAGATGTTGCTATGGATGTCTGTGGATATCCTGAATAATGTCCCACTTTCTTTATGTACAATACGTCTCAAGTACTTGAAGTCTCTTCTGTCATACACCATGATAGTACTTTTATTGCAACTCTCAAACACCAGTACTTCATCTCCTAATACTGCCACTCCCACATGTCCTGGACCATTCACCTGCTCCACCTGGTACACCTGAACATTATCACCTTTCTTATCACATCGCATTATCTTATTAGTGAATAGACAGGTACAATAAATGTTGTCTTCTTCATCTGTTACTAAACTATTTGGTATACTCAGTCCAGATGCTGACTTCTTCACTAGTGTTGTTTTAGTGCCATCCTCATGGAGCTTCAAAATACCATCAAATCCAGCAACAATTAATTCTCCAGTGGAATTACTAGCAATGTCAGAAGGAAATCTCAGTCCTCTCCACACTCTGACAGGTTTGCCTAGTTGCGTAGGATGGATAGAGACAGACACAGGGAAGGGACTAGTTCATGACATCCGCGCACAGTGGGTGTGTACTGGATACGATATTCTCCAGGTCCTGATGGCTCTACCTCACATTCTACAACTGATCCCTCACACAGAGACTTCAATTGACCAGTTACTCTACATGTACTACGTCTGGTTATCTTGTTGTTAGCTAGCCGTGTTACTACAGTTAGTTTAGTCATTCGATTCACACATGCTGACTTCGCCCTCTCTTTCCTCACTGTACACTGTGTTGGGTCTATAGCTAGCCTAGTGATCTTGGCCTTGTCCTGACAGAGCTGCTGTAGAGCCTCTACACACCCCACCTCTACCCCCATGTCTGCCTCCTCTACTGGCTCTGTGTTCCTCCCTGACTGGCTCTGTTCTTCTATCTCTTGCTCTATTCTCTTCTTGATCTCAGTGTGCATGCTCATTACCTCATTGTCAGAACAGTCACTCACAAATCTCTTGATGTAGTCGTTGATACTCTGGACATTCTGCATGAGCTCGAAAAACAGGGTCTTCTCCTTACTGTGAGATTGGGTCTATTTCTCTTGAAACTATTGGCAGATTCCTGGAGTAGTAGTTGTGGCTTGCGTTCTTGTAGATGGAGAAGTTGATTGGAAGGAGGTGTTGATGGTGTCGGCTACAGAGTTCCCATGCGCCTCTACCTCCTGCTGGGAGTTGATTCTGCAACAGCTCTGATAATTTGCTGAAGTCTTCAAGGGGCTTGAGATAGATACAAGAAGTATCCGTCTTTTTGGCCTCGTCTGACAGCCCCACCCCACCACCGCCACTGCTACCTTGCTGAACATCAAAACTTGTGGATCCCTTAATGAGCGATCAATCGTGCAGTCCGACCGCACAGAGAACCGCCACAAAGCTGTTGCCAAGCAAGCAGTAGAGATGAGGGCTCTAGTGAGTGCTACAACTTCTTAGTGCCGAGGCGACCTTTGCTGCAAGGACTTTAGCTCGACCTTATGCTTTAGAATACTGTAAAGACATTACTCATGAGACTTGAAGGCTTGAGTTTCTTGTGTTGCTGGACACATTCTTTGCAGATGCAAAAGGGACACAATTAGGCGACAAAAGGCTTCAGCTTGGTCCAGCTGTCTGAGCATCCTTCACACTTTACCTCTACCTTGCCGTGGACTCGCTCTAGAGCGTAGTAGTTGGATTTGTAGCGGTTGACAAAGAAAGCTGTCTTGAGTTCATCCACACCTCCCTCAGGGAGAATGGTGTCCTTGCGACACTCTGGACAATAGAAGGGTTTGTTGGAGGGTGTACTGAGGGCCAGTTTGAGGACACACTCTTTGCAGTAGTAGTGGAGGCAAGGGAGGACCTTAGGCTCTGTGTAGTGCTCCTGGCAGACAGCACAAGTGATCTCCTTCTCCATCTGCTCCAGAGTCTTCCCCTCATGAACATTACCTCCAGCCATGTTGAATACTCACACTTTTTAACTTGATATTATCCACCCCAGGTAGTTCAGGGCATGTGATGCTTTAACAATATTCATATAGACATAACCACCAACCACTATGAACATATCCATATCCTATGCACAAATATGTACATGCAACACAGCCTGCACTCCTGAAAGCACTTGAGATTCACTAATTTGGGCATGTTAGAAAGCTAAAACCTGGGTATCAAGAGTAATAAATCAAGTTTTGTATCTAGAGTAATAAATCCAGTTTTGTATCAAGAGTTTTGAATCAAATTTTAAGTAAAGATAATTAGGAAAATGTGTAGGTGAAAGATTCATACTAATGACCTGTCAATCCAGAACTTTCTCCTAGTTAGCCAGCACTTCATTACAGTTGAGCATTAGCCTGTAACAAAACTATCACGTGACCACCTTTATTGTTCTTTATTTAGAGACCGAGACAGTCTCTGGTCTAATATTATGTATATTAATTTTGTATTAATTAGATAGGATATTGTGAATCTGCTACATTTAGGAATCTGAGGCTTCAACTGGATTTCTTTTGTTCTTTACTCGCTTTGTTACCTCCTCACTATCATATATTACCCTATAATTTCCTTTCTCTCTGAACAAAGAGAAGACTATGTGGGAGCTTGCTCCTGAAAGAAACATATAACTAACTTCAGATGATCACCTCATTTGCTGAGTTGCATGCTGCACTACATGGAGACACTTCTCCAGCTATTCTCACCAGAACTCTCACACTTTCAGGTGGTCATCTCATCATATGTGCTATTCTATTACTTGTACTGAACTTTGCAGTACTTTTTTGTGTAAGTTTTTAATACTTGCAGTTGGGATTTGTTCAGTTGGGATGCTTCAGAGGAAAAGAACAGTAGCAAATATTCCTATTGCATCCTAAGGGAAGGGATTGTCTGTTTTAGTTCTGGACAAGTATGTAGCTGTTGTGAATGAAAAATTATTTATTCTGTGTGCTCTACTGTACTTTCATACTGACGTTTATGAAATAATGCACATTCCAACCTCTTTAAATAAAGAAGAAACACTCAGCGAGTATCTGCTACTATTTGTCTTTCTTCCTCAATGTCAAATGAATCTATCATTTTATTATTAGTAGTAGTAAATACTGAAATTTACATTCTTCAGTAAAATCTTGTTGGTTATGAATTTATTCCTTGACCAACTATAATTGCTACAAAACCTTTACAGTACAAATTACATATATAAAAATACAGGTGCTCATTTATAGATGGTTAAGGGACGTGCCCTCCCTTGAGTTCATTTTTCCTCCCTCCAAATTTTCTTAAAATTTTGTAAGCGAAATGCAGAGTTTAAAAATTAAGTTTATTGCTGCTCTTAAGTATTGTCTTGATTATTGAACTTAGATTTTTGTCCAAGAGGGTGCTTTGTAAGTGGGTCTTAGAGTTTATTGGGGAGAAATACATTCAATAGAGACCGTATTTTCGTTGTTGTTTGTTACCTTCCCTCTCTGTCCCTCTCTCTTCCCTCTCCGTCTCTCTCTCTCTTATTTTTTTTTTTTTTTTTAGAGATTACCAGGTGGGATATACTTTAAAAACTATAATACGATACAAAAAAAATTTCAAAATCTATGCTAAAAACTTTAACCTACAAGAACTAAAACAATTCATCACAATAATACATTAGAAAACACACAAAAACAGTATTGTAGAATGTAAATACACACTTAAATATAAACTATACAACTAAATTTAAGTTCGCATTTCTTAACATTCAGACTATTATAGTCATTAGCTAGCTATAACTGATACAAAAACTTTAGATACAACTAAAATATAAAGACACAAAATATACCAAGGAAAACAACTACAAAAGGACCAAATTATGACAGTTATATTTTCGGTCTTCTTTTAGGACACTCCACAATAAGATCTGAGTCTGTTTTCCTCTATTAGGAAAAATGATGCCCTGTATCAACAAACTTTTGCTAAGCACTCATTCTTACTGACCAAATGAAGTGACATAGTCACCTGCTGTAGTAAACACAGACACATAATGACCACCATAGTCAGTGACGTACACAAACTGACCAGACACACAAATACCTAAAGGATTCTTCATTATTTTCACTCAATCCTCGTCACAGCCAAAAGAGCGAAGGAATTCACCATCTTTACTGAAGACTCTAACCATGTGTTTCTCATTATCAGTGGCATAGATGTTGCTATGGATATCTGTGGATATCCTGATTAATGTTCCATTTTCTTTATGTACAAATCAAGAACTTGAAGTCTCTTCTGTCACACACCGTGATATTTCATTTATTTTAACACTCACACACCAGTACTTCATCTACCACCACTGCCACTCCCACATAGCCTGGACCTTTCACCTGCTCCACCTCGTACACTTGAACATTATCACCATTCTTATCACATCTCATTATCTTATTAGTGAATAGACAAGTACAATAAATGTTGTCTTGCTCGGGGTATTTTACTTTTGGTAAGAATAACTAAAGCTAAGCTGTAGAAAACATGAACAAACTAAAACTAAATATTTTAGAAGACATTAAATTTGATTAAAATTAAAAATACCAGTAGAGTGAATGACAAAACTAAAACTAAGCAATTTTTATTGTGAACAATTCACTTTGAATCATGTGCTCAATAAATGAAGATATGAATTGCCACCAAGTAAATATTCTCTAAACAATATAAGTTTAAGGAGACTCACTGTTGAAGAATTTGAGAGACAACACAAATTAACCAAAACTAAGTCAATTATAGTATAACTTTAAAAAAAAATCTTCTACATGATATTGAAGAAAAACTGAAAACTAACTATGTCTTCTGGAAGAATTTTGGATAAAAACTAAGCATTCAAAACATGTTTTTAGTATGAATAACTAAACTAAGAAAGTCTGGAATCCCTAAGTTAAAACAACACTACTAAACTGTAAGGGTGACTCAGTCCAGATGCTGACTTCTTCACAAGTGTTTTTTAGGACCACTCTTGTGGATCTTCACAATACCATCAACTTCAGCAACAATTAATTCTCCAGTGGAATTACTAGCAATGTCAAACGGAACATTCAGTTCTGTCCACACTCTTACAGGTATGCCTAGTTGTGTAGGATGGATAGAGACAGATACAGGAAAGGAACTATATACCTACTACTTGCTGTCCGTCTACTAACGCAGTTAGTTCATGATGTCAGTGCACAGTGGGCGTGCACTGGTATTGGTTTGGTTGAACAATTACAGTGTTTAGTTTTAGTTTAGTATTTTCTAAAAAAAATTTTCACAATTAATTTTAGTTTAAATTTTTCACTAGCAAGGACTACCATTTTAGTTTTTTTTAATGCATTAATTTCAATTCTAGTTTTTAGCTTTTCAAATTTACTAACTTCTATTTTAGTTATTGTTTTGGTTTTTTAGAATTTAATTTTTTTATTCAAGTCATCAATATTAGATAATTTCTGCTTTTCAAATGCAGACTTCAATTTAGTTTTTGTACTCCACCATTATTGTTAGCTAGATTTTTACCTTTGTTTTTGTTGTTGTTGTTATTGTCGTTGTTGTTTTCTTTTCTAATAAGAGTACAATATTTTAGTTTTGGAAATAATTGTTATTACCCAGTGGCCAGTCTCTGCTAACTGAACAGACCAAAAATACAGCACGGAGACTAAACAATTTGACGTGCATGTGCTAAGGGAGGGTTGGACTAGATAGTCAATAGCAATGGCTGACTGCAGTCCAACAACACAAAAGAGTAGGAAGATAAGTAAAAGTTAAGGTGAGCACAAATAGCGGCCTCATACCAATTTTATCACAGAGTTGCTGTGGCGAATATCTCATCCCTTGCCCTAACACTTGCCTGGAGAAATAGCCATATCATTATATTTATACACAATTAATAGTAAGTGAAATTTTTAATAAAGTGTGCTGCTAACTGTGATCAAAGGTGAGTGAGAGAGAGAGTGAATGATCACTATATAAAGCCACTTGATTGGATAATGTTTGTTTCCACATTTATGACTTCCAGTGCACACCTTTGAAGTGACTGAGTCATTAATGTATCATGCTCAACTTTATTACTTAAATAAAATAGTAGACACAACAGCATCAAGGTAGTGATTTTGTTTAATTTTTAAGTTGGTTATGGAAGCATTGCATTTAGCTGGTAAAATATTATATATTCTTACATATAAGGCTAATTACACGATATATATTTCATTGCTTAGGTACACATAAAAGTGGGCTTCACAGCATAAACGTCAAGGTGAATTATTAGATCGATTACAGAATAACTTAATCTGGTATTTTCACACATATGCACACACACATGCATATACACACGCATATATATATGCACACACACTAACCTGCCAATATCCTTGAACCGTATCATTACAGAATAACTTAATCTGGTATTTTCACACATATGCACTCACACACATACATATACACACGCATATATATATGCACACACACTAACCTGCCAATATCCTCGAAAAGTATCATTCTAGACTCCAAGTTCATCATGAGTGCAGACTTGAGCATCTCTTTGGCTCTAGTCAGAGCTACCTACACAGACACGCTTGGATGAACAGGCATAATGCTATTCTAATTAATACCAACCTCATTAGGGACCTTGGTCATGTGTATAAACTGCTGACATAGCACTTCTTTAGTCTTCTAACCTATAATGATGACAAAGCATATAATATTAACATCCACATAATGTAATACAAACAATAATTACTGAATAAATTTCAAGATTCTGTGATAATTAAAGCTGGTTCTGAGGATATTATGGCCCCAAATGATACCAGTCTGAGGATAGCCTGAGGATAAAAAGTATTTTGAAGATATAATATCCACAATTAAGCTAAAATGCTAAGTCAGCTTTTTCCCCATTAAACAAGGGGAATTATGGCTCATAATGTTCCTGCAAACATATTCTAAGGCAATAAAAAGAGAGAACTATGACTAATCATTTCCTATGGGAGAAAATGTATTAGGTGAGTAATAAACACCATATCATCTTGATATATCTCTTCAGTTTTTCTATTTTTCCCACCCTGTAAAAAAACAGAATCTCAGCACTGTCACACCTTAGATGGATGGGCACTTCCCAGTATGCAGAAAATTCCTGAATCTGTGTAGGCGTGGTTTTGAGCAATAGCTGAATAGAGCCAGTGATTCTGAGTGAGGACATTCTGGTAGATGTGAGTGTAGATTCCTTTACCAGGTCCTCCAGCTGAAAATGATCCTCCGCCTCCCATGTAGGAATTCATGACTGCGTACACAAAGAAGTCGTCATGGAGATAGCTGCAGCTTTCTAGAGCCAGTCCCATGTGGGTCAGATCTGGTAAAGGGTTGGGTCCCACTACTGGAGGTCCAATACGCTCGAACTAATACAATAAATCAAAACAAGGCATGAACAATTATTAGTTGTGAAACATGAAACACACGCACAGCAGATAAAATCAGGAAATACAGATAAAGTGACTCACAGACATACATAGACCACTTATTTGGAACATATTTGTGAGTATTACTAGGAAAATATCAATTTTGATAATATCATATTATTTACTCACCTTATTTATAATTATTTATTTGCTTTCAACCTCACAGAAGCAATATCCGGATTCTGACTAACTGAAGTTACACTATATATAATTGTAAAGTGATGCAATTTGATAATGGATCATGTGTAAATCTAAAGAGAAGTTCACATTTTTCAGAAACTCCAGTACAATCGTGATGTTTTCATATGGCTGGTAAGTATAAGTAAGTTTGTGGGGAGGGTGGGGGCAGGGTGGGGGCGGGGTGGGAGGGATTAGAAGAGATTTTAATCAAAGGGTAATGCCTGTGTGAGATATTTAAAAAATGAATACTAAAAACAACCGCATTAAAGCCTGTACATGTTGACATTGTCCCATCACATTAATCTAGAAGATGGGGGAGACACTATGAATGATTCCAGGATCTCTACTTCGAGTAAGACATCAAATGCACACCATTATTCTATGTGTGTTAAAAATTGAAATACTAACCAAAACACTTTCTATCAAAAGTATGTACAGCCACACCTTACCCGCTCACCTTCTTGTCATTAGCAGTGAACTGTGCCATAGACCCATCCACCTCCCTCTGCTTTGCTCCTGTCCAAGACGTCTCCATGTCCATGAAATGTTTCCTGGCTAGCTGCACCAGTTGTTCATGCCCCACATTGACTCCGGCTAGAACCATCCTGCTAGGCGTGTAGTGAGAGGCTAGGAACTCACACAACTCTTCCCTTGAAATTTTGCCGAGATTCTCCTTGGGACAGATGCAGGGTAGCCCTAAGGTGTTGTTTCTGTAAGTGGCTTGGTGGAGCAGTTCTGTTAGTAATGGCTCTACATTGGGACTCTTTTGCATATCTTCCAGCTCAAACCCAATGGCCTGAGTCTCCTGCTCTATCTACATGGAAGAGAAGGACATTACTTTTGTCTAACAGTGAGATGAGTGTCAGCCTATGAAGAATGGAGTCATTAGGCCAATACTAACCGCTTCCACATCCCATACCCAATATATATATATATATATGTATATATATATATAAATATACATAGTAATAATAATAATAATAATAAATAAATGAAAAAAGATAATAAATGAATGAATACTTAAAATAAAAGGAAAACGAATGATGTAGAAAAGAAGGTGAAACACACAACATTAATAGTGCAATGTCCACTGTCACTGGTAGTTCATTAAAACTAAATTGGTGCATTGACGGAACTCCATAAATATATTTCACTCCACTATTTGAGTTGTTAATATTGTTTTACTTACTAATTTAGCCGAGAATAACCTAATCATTGTAGTTTTACTATATTCAATAACAGTAGAAAATGTAGTAGCTACCTAATGTGAGTGTTGGGCTGAATAACAAGCAATGCCATAAACATGAGTATGGCATATCAAAATGGTAATATTTAATCTGTAGCGCTTTAGAAGAGCATAAAACCCAACATACAAGTTTTTTTATCTTTATATATAAATGTATCAAGACTAGATTACAAAATAATGATCACAACTTAAACTGATATAGATGTATACGAGTAAGACCACAAAGTTTTGGTTTGAGTTAACTAAAACGTCAAAAACATTGAACTGTTTGATTAAACGTGTCAGTTATAAATATGAAGTTATTACTATCCATAGTAATACCGCAAACATGTTTGAATTCACCATCACCATCACCACGCTGACCAAACGAAGTGACATAATCTCCTGCTGTAGTAAACACTGACACATTATGACTACCACAATCAGCGATGTACACAAACTGACATGACACACAAATACCAAGAGGTTTCTTCATAATTTTCACTCCATTATCGTCACAGCCAAAAGACCGAAGGGATACACCATTTTTATTGAAGACTCTAATCAAGCAGTTGGTGGCATAGATGTTGCTATGGATGTCTGTGGATATCCTGAATAATGTCCCACTTTCTTTATGTACAATACGTCTCAAGTACTTGAAGTCTCTTCTGTCATACACCATGATAGTACTTTTATTGCAACTCTCAAACACCAGTACTTCATCTCCTAATACTGCCACTCCCACATGTCCTGGACCATTCACCTGCTCCACCTGGTACACCTGAACATTATCACCTTTCTTATCACATCGCATTATCTTATTAGTGAATAGACAGGTACAATAAATGTTGTCTTCTTCATCTGTTACTAAACTATTTGGTATACTCAGTCCAGATGCTGACTTCTTCACTAGTGTTGTTTTAGTGCCATCCTCATGGAGCTTCAAAATACCATCAAATCCAGCAACAATTAATTCTCCAGTGGAATTACTAGCAATGTCAGAAGGAAATCTCAGTCCTCTCCACACTCTGACAGGTTTGCCTAGTTGCGTAGGATGGATAGAGACAGACACAGGGAAGGGACTACCTGCTACTTGCTGTCCGTCTACTGACACAGTTAGTTCATGACGTCCGCGCACAGTGGGCGTGTACTGGATACGATATTCTCCAGGTTCTGATGGCTCTACCTCACATTCTACAACTGATCCCTCACACAGAGACTTCAACTGACCAGTTACTCTACATGTACTATGTCTGGTTATCTTGTTGTTAGCTAGTGGTGTTACTACAGTTAGGCTAGTTATCTGATTCACCATTGCTGACTCCATCCCCTCTCCCCTCACTGCACACTGTGTTGGGTCTATAGCTAGCCTAGTGATCTTGGCCTTGTCCTGACAGAGCTGCTGTAGAGCCTCTACACACCCCACCTCTACCCCCATGTCTGCTTCCTCTATTTGCTCTGCGTTCCTCCCTGACTGGCTCTGTTCTTCTATCTCTTGCTCTATTCTCTTCTTGACCTCAGTGTGCATGCTCATTACCTCATTGTCAGAACAGTGACTCACAAATCTCTCTGTGTAGTCTGTGATACTCTGGACATCTGCATGAGCTAGAAACATGTTCTTCTCCTGTACTGTGAGCTTGTCTATCTTCTCTTGAACTATATTGGCAGATTCCTGGAGTAGTTGTTGCTTGCGTTCTTGTAGGATGAGATGAAGTTTATTGAAGGAGGTGTTGATGGTGTCGGCTACAGAGTTCCCCTGGGCCTCTACCTCCTGCTTGGTAGTTTGAATCTCTGCAACAGCTCCTGATAAAGTTTTAGCTGCAGTCTTCAAGGGGCTGAGATGCTCAAGAAGTTGTTTTTTGGTGTCTGGAGCTGCTACCTTGCTGAACTCAAACTTGTGGTCCTTATGAGCTATCACTGTGCAGTCGCGACAGATGAGAGTGTTGCAATCAAAGCAGTAGATGATGAGGGGCTCCTCGTGAGTGCGACACTTCTTAGTGCGAGGCGCCTTTGCTGCAATGACTTTAGCTCGACCTTGCTTTAGATCTTGTAAAGAATCTACTTCATGAGAACTTGAAGGCTTTGAGTTTCTTGTGTTGCTTGACACATTCTTTGCAGATGAAAGTGACACATTGGCGACAAAAGGCTTCAGCTTTGGCTCCAGAGTCTGAGCATCCTTCACACTTTACCTCTACCTTGCCGTGGACTCGCTCTAGAGCGTAGTAGTTGGATTTGTAGCGGTTGACAAAGAAAGCTGTCTTGAGTTCATCCACACCTCCCTCAGGGAGAATGGTGTCCTTGCGACACTCTGGACAATAGAAGGGTTTGTTGGAGGGTGTACTGAGGGCCAGTTTGAGGACACACTCTTTGCAGTAGTAGTGGAGGCAAGGGAGGACCTTAGGCTCTGTGTTGTGCTCCTGGCAGACAGCACAAGTGATCTCCTTCTCCATCTGCTCCAGAGTCTTCCCCTCATGAACATTACCTCCAGCCATGTTGAATACTCACACTTTTTAACTTGATATTATCCACCCCAGGTAGTTCAGGGCATGTGATGCTTTAACAATATTCATATAGACATAACCACCAACCACTATGAACATATCCATATCCTATGCACAAATATGTACATGCAACACAGCCTGCACTCCTGAAAGCACTTGAGATTCACTAATTTGGGCATGTTAGAAAGCTAAAACCTGGGTATCAAGAGTAATAAATCAAGTTTTGTATCTAGAGTAATAAATCCAGTTTTGTATCAAGAGTTTTGAATCAAATTTTAAGTAAAGATAATTAGGAAAATGTGTAGGTGAAAGATTCATACTAATGACCTGTCAATCCAGAACTTTCTCCTAGTTAGCCAGCACTTCATTACAGTTGAGCATTAGCCTGTAACAAAACTATCACGTGACCACCTTTATTGTTCTTTATTTAGAGACCGAGACAGTCTCTGGTCTAATATTATGTATATTAATTTTGTATTAATTAGATAGGATATTGTGAATCTGCTACATTTAGGAATCTGAGGCTTCAACTGGATTTCTTTTGTTCTTTACTCGCTTTGTTACCTCCTCACTATCATATATTACCCTATAATTTCCTTTCTCTCTGAACAAAGAGAAGACTATGTGGGAGCTTGCTCCTGAAAGAAACATATAACTAACTTCAGATGATCACCTCATTTGCTGAGTTGCATGCTGCACTACATGGAGACACTTCTCCAGCTATTCTCACCAGAACTCTCACACTTTCAGGTGGTCATCTCATCATATGTGCTATTCTATTACTTGTACTGAACTTTGCAGTACTTTTTTGTGTAAGTTTTTAATACTTGCAGTTGGGATTTGTTCAGTTGGGATGCTTCAGAGGAAAAGAACAGTAGCAAATATTCCTATTGCATCCTAAGGGAAGGGATTGTCTGTTTTAGTTCTGGACAAGTATGTAGCTGTTGTGAATGAAAAATTATTTATTCTGTGTGCTCTACTGTACTTTCATACTGACGTTTATGAAATAATGCACATTCCAACCTCTTTAAATAAAGAAGAAACACTCAGCGAGTATCTGCTACTATTTGTCTTTCTTCCTCAATGTCAAATGAATCTATCATTTTATTATTAGTAGTAGTAAATACTGAAATTTACATTCTTCAGTAAAATCTTGTTGGTTATGAATTTATTCCTTGACCAACTATAATTGCTACAAAACCTTTACAGTACAAATTACATATATAAAAATACAGGTGCTCATTTATAGATGGTTAAGGGACGTGCCCTCCCTTGAGTTCATTTTTCCTCCCTCCAAATTTTCTTAAAATTTTGTAAGCGAAATGCAGAGTTTAAAAATTAAGTTTATTGCTGCTCTTAAGTATTGTCTTGATTATTGAACTTAGATTTTTGTCCAAGAGGGTGCTTTGTAAGTGGGTCTTAGAGTTTATTGGGGAGAAATACATTCAATAGAGACCGTATTTTCGTTGTTGTTTGTTACCTTCCCTCTCTGTCCCTCTCTCTTCCCTCTCCGTCTCTCTCTCTCTTATTTTTTTTTTTTTTTTTAGAGATTACCAGGTGGGATATACTTTAAAAACTATAATACGATACAAAAAAAATTTCAAAATCTATGCTAAAAACTTTAACCTACAAGAACTAAAACAATTCATCACAATAATACATTAGAAAACACACAAAAACAGTATTGTAGAATGTAAATACACACTTAAATATAAACTATACAACTAAATTTAAGTTCGCATTTCTTAACATTCAGACTATTATAGTCATTAGCTAGCTATAACTGATACAAAAACTTTAGATACAACTAAAATATAAAGACACAAAATATACCAAGGAAAACAACTACAAAAGGACCAAATTATGACAGTTATATTTTCGGTCTTCTTTTAGGACACTCCACAATAAGATCTGAGTCTGTTTTCCTCTATTAGGAAAAATGATGCCCTGTATCAACAAACTTTTGCTAAGCACTCATTCTTACTGACCAAATGAAGTGACATAGTCACCTGCTGTAGTAAACACAGACACATAATGACCACCATAGTCAGTGACGTACACAAACTGACCAGACACACAAATACCTAAAGGATTCTTCATTATTTTCACTCAATCCTCGTCACAGCCAAAAGAGCGAAGGAATTCACCATCTTTACTGAAGACTCTAACCATGTGTTTCTCATTATCAGTGGCATAGATGTTGCTATGGATATCTGTGGATATCCTGATTAATGTTCCATTTTCTTTATGTACAAATCAAGAACTTGAAGTCTCTTCTGTCACACACCGTGATATTTCATTTATTTTAACACTCACACACCAGTACTTCATCTACCACCACTGCCACTCCCACATAGCCTGGACCTTTCACCTGCTCCACCTCGTACACTTGAACATTATCACCATTCTTATCACATCTCATTATCTTATTAGTGAATAGACAAGTACAATAAATGTTGTCTTGCTCGGGGTATTTTACTTTTGGTAAGAATAACTAAAGCTAAGCTGTAGAAAACATGAACAAACTAAAACTAAATATTTTAGAAGACATTAAATTTGATTAAAATTAAAAATACCAGTAGAGTGAATGACAAAACTAAAACTAAGCAATTTTTATTGTGAACAATTCACTTTGAATCATGTGCTCAATAAATGAAGATATGAATTGCCACCAAGTAAATATTCTCTAAACAATATAAGTTTAAGGAGACTCACTGTTGAAGAATTTGAGAGACAACACAAATTAACCAAAACTAAGTCAATTATAGTATAACTTTAAAAAAAAATCTTCTACATGATATTGAAGAAAAACTGAAAACTAACTATGTCTTCTGGAAGAATTTTGGATAAAAACTAAGCATTCAAAACATGTTTTTAGTATGAATAACTAAACTAAGAAAGTCTGGAATCCCTAAGTTAAAACAACACTACTAAACTGTAAGGGTGACTCAGTCCAGATGCTGACTTCTTCACAAGTGTTTTTTAGGACCACTCTTGTGGATCTTCACAATACCATCAACTTCAGCAACAATTAATTCTCCAGTGGAATTACTAGCAATGTCAAACGGAACATTCAGTTCTGTCCACACTCTTACAGGTATGCCTAGTTGTGTAGGATGGATAGAGACAGATACAGGAAAGGAACTATATACCTACTACTTGCTGTCCGTCTACTAACGCAGTTAGTTCATGATGTCAGTGCACAGTGGGCGTGCACTGGTATTGGTTTGGTTGAACAATTACAGTGTTTAGTTTTAGTTTAGTATTTTCTAAAAAAAATTTTCACAATTAATTTTAGTTTAAATTTTTCACTAGCAAGGACTACCATTTTAGTTTTTTTTAATGCATTAATTTCAATTCTAGTTTTTAGCTTTTCAAATTTACTAACTTCTATTTTAGTTATTGTTTTGGTTTTTTAGAATTTAATTTTTTTATTCAAGTCATCAATATTAGATAATTTCTGCTTTTCAAATGCAGACTTCAATTTAGTTTTTGTACTCCACCATTATTGTTAGCTAGATTTTTACCTTTGTTTTTGTTGTTGTTGTTATTGTCGTTGTTGTTTTCTTTTCTAATAAGAGTACAATATTTTAGTTTTGGAAATAATTGTTATTACCCAGTGGCCAGTCTCTGCTAACTGAACAGACCAAAAATACAGCACGGAGACTAAACAATTTGACGTGCATGTGCTAAGGGAGGGTTGGACTAGATAGTCAATAGCAATGGCTGACTGCAGTCCAACAACACAAAAGAGTAGGAAGATAAGTAAAAGTTAAGGTGAGCACAAATAGCGGCCTCATACCAATTTTATCACAGAGTTGCTGTGGCGAATATCTCATCCCTTGCCCTAACACTTGCCTGGAGAAATAGCCATATCATTATATTTATACACAATTAATAGTAAGTGAAATTTTTAATAAAGTGTGCTGCTAACTGTGATCAAAGGTGAGTGAGAGAGAGAGTGAATGATCACTATATAAAGCCACTTGATTGGATAATGTTTGTTTCCACATTTATGACTTCCAGTGCACACCTTTGAAGTGACTGAGTCATTAATGTATCATGCTCAACTTTATTACTTAAATAAAATAGTAGACACAACAGCATCAAGGTAGTGATTTTGTTTAATTTTTAAGTTGGTTATGGAAGCATTGCATTTAGCTGGTAAAATATTATATATTCTTACATATAAGGCTAATTACACGATATATATTTCATTGCTTAGGTACACATAAAAGTGGGCTTCACAGCATAAACGTCAAGGTGAATTATTAGATCGATTACAGAATAACTTAATCTGGTATTTTCACACATATGCACACACACATGCATATACACACGCATATATATATGCACACACACTAACCTGCCAATATCCTTGAACCGTATCATTACAGAATAACTTAATCTGGTATTTTCACACATATGCACTCACACACATACATATACACACGCATATATATATGCACACACACTAACCTGCCAATATCCTCGAAAAGTATCATTCTAGACTCCAAGTTCATCATGAGTGCAGACTTGAGCATCTCTTTGGCTCTAGTCAGAGCTACCTACACAGACACGCTTGGATGAACAGGCATAATGCTATTCTAATTAATACCAACCTCATTAGGGACCTTGGTCATGTGTATAAACTGCTGACATAGCACTTCTTTAGTCTTCTAACCTATAATGATGACAAAGCATATAATATTAACATCCACATAATGTAATACAAACAATAATTACTGAATAAATTTCAAGATTCTGTGATAATTAAAGCTGGTTCTGAGGATATTATGGCCCCAAATGATACCAGTCTGAGGATAGCCTGAGGATAAAAAGTATTTTGAAGATATAATATCCACAATTAAGCTAAAATGCTAAGTCAGCTTTTTCCCCATTAAACAAGGGGAATTATGGCTCATAATGTTCCTGCAAACATATTCTAAGGCAATAAAAAGAGAGAACTATGACTAATCATTTCCTATGGGAGAAAATGTATTAGGTGAGTAATAAACACCATATCATCTTGATATATCTCTTCAGTTTTTCTATTTTTCCCACCCTGTAAAAAAACAGAATCTCAGCACTGTCACACCTTAGATGGATGGGCACTTCCCAGTATGCAGAAAATTCCTGAATCTGTGTAGGCGTGGTTTTGAGCAATAGCTGAATAGAGCCAGTGATTCTGAGTGAGGACATTCTGGTAGATGTGAGTGTAGATTCCTTTACCAGGTCCTCCAGCTGAAAATGATCCTCCGCCTCCCATGTAGGAATTCATGACTGCGTACACAAAGAAGTCGTCATGGAGATAGCTGCAGCTTTCTAGAGCCAGTCCCATGTGGGTCAGATCTGGTAAAGGGTTGGGTCCCACTACTGGAGGTCCAATACGCTCGAACTAATACAATAAATCAAAACAAGGCATGAACAATTATTAGTTGTGAAACATGAAACACACGCACAGCAGATAAAATCAGGAAATACAGATAAAGTGACTCACAGACATACATAGACCACTTATTTGGAACATATTTGTGAGTATTACTAGGAAAATATCAATTTTGATAATATCATATTATTTACTCACCTTATTTATAATTATTTATTTGCTTTCAACCTCACAGAAGCAATATCCGGATTCTGACTAACTGAAGTTACACTATATATAATTGTAAAGTGATGCAATTTGATAATGGATCATGTGTAAATCTAAAGAGAAGTTCACATTTTTCAGAAACTCCAGTACAATCGTGATGTTTTCATATGGCTGGTAAGTATAAGTAAGTTTGTGGGGAGGGTGGGGGCAGGGTGGGGGCGGGGTGGGAGGGATTAGAAGAGATTTTAATCAAAGGGTAATGCCTGTGTGAGATATTTAAAAAATGAATACTAAAAACAACCGCATTAAAGCCTGTACATGTTGACATTGTCCCATCACATTAGACAGAGGAATCTAGAAGATGGGGGAGACACTATGAATGATTCCAGGATCTCTACTTCGAGTAAGACATCAAATGCACACCATTATTCTATGTGTGTTAAAAATTGAAATACTAACCAAAACACTTTCTATCAAAAGTATGTACAGCCACACCTTACCCGCTCACCTTCTTGTCATTAGCAGTGAACTGTGCCATAGACCCATCCACCTCCCTCTGCTTTGCTCCTGTCCAAGACGTCTCCATGTCCATGAAATGTTTCCTGGCTAGCTGCACCAGTTGTTCATGCGCCACATTGACTCCGGCTAGAACCATCCTGCTAGGCGTGTAGTGAGAGGCTAGGAACTCACACAACTCTTCCCTTGAAATTTTGCCGAGATTCTCCTTGGGACAGACGCAGGGTAGCCCTAAGGTGTTGTTTCTGTAAGTGGCTTGGTGGAGCAGTTCTGTTAGGAATGGCTCTACATTGGGACTCTTTTGCATATCTTCCAGCTCAAACCCAATGGCCTGAGTCTCCTGCTCCATCTACATGGAAGAGAAGGACAACAGTGAGATGAGTGTCAGCCTATGAAGAATGGAGTCATTAGGCCAATACTAACCGCTTCCACATCCCATACCCAATATATATATATATATATGTATATATATATATAAATATACATAGTAATAATAATAATAATAATAAATAAATGAAAAAAGATAATAAATGAATGAATACTTAAAATAAAAGGAAAACGAATGATGTAGAAAAGAAGGTGAAACACACAACATTAATAGTGCAATGTCCACTGTCACTGGTAGTTCATTAAAACTAAATTGGTGCATTGACGGAACTCCATAAATATATTTCACTCCACTATTTGAGTTGTTAATATTGTTTTACTTACTAATTTAGCCGAGAATAACCTAATCATTGTAGTTTTACTATATTCAATAACAGTAGAAAATGTAGTAGCTACCTAATGTGAGTGTTGGGCTGAATAACAAGCAATGCCATAAACATGAGTATGGCATATCAAAATGGTAATATTTAATCTGTAGCGCTTTAGAAGAGCATAAAACCCAACATACAAGTTTTTTTATCTTTATATATAAATGTATCAAGACTAGATTACAAAATAATGATCACAACTTAAACTGATATAGATGTATACGAGTAAGACCACAAAGTTTTGGTTTGAGTTAACTAAAACGTCAAAAACATTGAACTGTTTGATTAAACGTGTCAGTTATATATATGAAGTTATTACTATCCATAGTAATACCGCAAACATGTTTGAATTCACCATCACCATCACCACGCTGACCAAACGAAGTGACATAATCTCCTGCTGTAGTAAACACTGACACATTATGACTACCACAATCAGCGATGTACACAAACTGACATGACACACAAATACCAAGAGGATTCTTCATAATTTTCACTCCATTATCGTCACAGCCAAAAGACCGAAGGGATACACCATTTTTATTGAAGACTCTAATCAAGCAGTTGGTGGCATAGATGTTGCTATGGATGTCTGTGGATATCCTGAATAATGTCCCACTTTCTTTATGTACAATACGTCTCAAGTACTTGAAGTCTCTTCTGTCATACACCATGATAGTACTTTTATTGCAACTCTCAAACACCAGTACTTCATCTCCTAATACTGCCACTCCCACATGTCCTGGACCATTCACCTGCTCCACCTGGTACACCTGAACATTATCACCTTTCTTATCACATCTCATTATCTTATTAGTGAATAGACAGGTACAATAAATGTTGTCTTCTTCATCTGTTGCTAAACTCTGTGGTATACTCAGTCCAGATACTGACTTCTTCACTAATGTTGTTTTAGTTCCATCCTCATGGAGCTTAAAAATACCATCAAATCCAGCAACAATTAATTCTCCAGTGGAATTACTAGCAATGTCAGAAGGAAATCTCAGTCCTCTCCACACTCTGACAGGCTTGCCTAGTTGTGTAGGATGGATAGAGACAGACACAGGGAAGGGACTACCTGCTACTTGCTGTCCGTCTACTGACACAGTTAGTTCATGACGTCCACGCACAGTGGGTGTGTACTGGATACGATATTCTCCAGGTCCTGATGGCTCTACCTCACATTCTACAACTGATCCCTCACACAGAGACTTCAACTGACCAGTTACTCTACATGTACTATGTCTGGTTATATTGTTGTTAGCTAGTGGTGTTACTACAGTTAGGTTAGTCATTTGATTCACCATTGCTGACTCCGCCCCTTCTTCCCTCACTGCACACTGTGCTGGGTCGATAGCTAGCCTAGTGATCTTGGTGGTCTGACAGAGCTGCTGTAGAGCCTCTACACACCCCACCTCTACCCCCATGTCTGCCTCCTCTACTGGCTCTGTGTTCCTCCCTGACTGGCTCTGTTCTTCTATCTCTTGCTCTATTCTCTTCTTGATCTCAGTGTGCATGCTCATTACCTCATTGTCAGAACAGTCACTCACAAATCTCTCTGTGTAGTCTGTGATACTCTGGACCTCTGCATGAGCTAGAGACAAGTTCTTCTCCTGTATTGTGAGCTTGTCTATCTTCACTTGAACTGTCTTGGAAGATTCCTGGAGTAGTTGTTGCTTGCGTTCTTCTAGGATGAGATGAAGTTGATTGAAAGAGGTGTTGATGGTGTCGGCTACAGAGTTCCCCTGGGCCTGTACCTCCTGCTTGGTAGTCTGGATCTCTGTAACAGCTCCTGATAAAGTTTTAGCTGCAACCTTCAAGGGGCTGAGGTGCTCAAGAAGTTTCTTTTTGGTGTCTGGAGCTGCTACCTTGCTGAACTCGAACTTGTGGTCCTTATGAGCTATCACTGTGCAGTCACGACAGATGAGAGAGTTGCAATCAAAGCAGTAGATGATGAGGGGCTCCTCGTGAGTGAGACACTTCTTAGTGGGAGGCTCTTTTGCTGCAATTTCTTTAGCTCGACCTTGCTTAAGATCTTGTAAAGATTCTACCTCATGAGAACTGAAGGCTTTGAGTTTCTTGCGAATCTTGACACATTCTTTGCAGATGAAAGCAACACATTGGCGACAGAATGCTTCAGCTTTGGCTCCAGAGTCTGAGCATCCTTCACACTTTACCTCTACCTTACCGTGGACTCGCTCTAGAGCGTAGTAGTTAGATTTGTAGCGGTTGACAAAGAAAGCAGTCTTGAGTTCCTCCACACCGCCCTCAGGGAGAATGGTGTCCTTGCGACACTCTGGACAAGAGAAGGGTTTGTTGGAGGGTGTCCTGAGGGCCAGTTTGAGGACACACTCTTTGCAGTAGTAGTGGAGGCAAGGGAGGACCTTAGGCTCTGTGTAGTGCTCCTGGCAGACAGCACAAGTGATCTCATTCTCCATCTGCTCCAGAGTCTTCCCCTCATGAACATTACCTTCAGCCATGTTGAATACTCACACTTTTTAACTTGATAGTATTCACCCCCCAGGTAGTTCAGGTCACGTGATGCTTTAACAATATTCATAGATATAACCACTAACCACTATGAACATATTCATATCCTATGCACAAATATGTACATGCAACACAGCCTGCACTCCTGAAAGTATTTGAGATTCACTTATTAGGGCATGTTAGAAAGCTAAAAACTGGGTATCAAGAGTTTTAAGTAAAGATAATTAGGGAAAAGGTGTAGGTGAAAGATTCATACTAATGACCTGTCAATCCAGAATTTTCTCCTAGTTAGCCAGCACTTCATTACTGTTGAGCATTAGCCTGTAACAAAACTATCACGTGACCACCTTTATTGCTCTTTATTTAGAGACCAAGACAGTCTCTGGTCTAATATCTATAC
>WLWD01000540.1_pt1 | contig 27375 bp, 20 predicted proteins | sample 6712731 | NCBI WGS metagenome assembly WLWD01 (sample SAMN12718690, study PRJNA576275) | sponge metagenome | isolation source: marine sponge | host: Mycale hentscheli | place: New Zealand: South Island, Marlborough, Capsize Point | collected 2014-11-01
AGAAGAAGACAATTCTTGTTGAAGCAGATGTTGGTAAGTGGGTGAAACATTTAATGTATGTGTGTTAGTACTCTTATGTTTTCCCATGTACTGTGTGTGTGTGTGTGTGTGTGTGTTGTGTACAACAGAACTCTTGTAATTGGGACCAAGTTGGGTTCAGTAGTGGGGGGAGAGGTGGGGGGAGGGGAGGAATAGTTTTTCCCAACTTTGTAATGTGCTATTGAGGCAATTTTATAGCCATTAATAATTTTTTTTGCTACTGCCCAAGTTCCACCCCACCACCCCGCCCCCCTCCTCTTCCCTAATGGATCCCTGCTGTCAACAGCATATTAATCTTATTAAATTATAAAATTGTGTCCAGCTGTACCATTTCTTTTACTTGTCTTGCAGATTGGAGAGGTGGAATTACCACCAAGAAAGGTTGACTTTGTGTGGGAGGGTGTAATTATTGTTGTGTGGTGTGGTCATATTGACAGGGTCAAGTTTAGGTGTGTTCTGTGTGGGTGTACTACTGTGGTAGGTCGGGCGTCATGGGGCATAGGGGGTAGTATTGCAATGTGGGTGTGGCAATGTTTTTAGAGTGTTGCCTAGTAGAATTGTAGGTGTGGTCATTGCTAAGGTCATTAATGATTGTTTCATGTGGGAGTATTTCCATGGTGGGGCATGGTCATATGCATGTGTTTTGCTATGGTGGGTGTGGCAATGTGTTTGGAGTGTTTGGCCAAATGAAATTTTAGGTAGGCCGTGCAACATTTTAAAGGCAGGCTCATACTGAGGGGGGGTGGCCCTGGAATCCCCCCCCCCCCCCCCCCAAGAATCTGGATTTATTATAAATGGTAACTCAGAGCAAAATTCTTTTTTATTATTAAAAAATGTAAACCAAAGCACAATTCTTCTACTATCTCTAGGAATTCATCAAAGTTTACAGCCGAAAGTTCAGGGCCTCAATGGCAATTCTTACGAGCTGACGAAGGTTTTAATCAGTGATACTGCTGCGTATACGGGTCTTAATGAGCTTTTCATATGTAGCTGGAAGATCTTTCAACTGATGCTGTTCCAAGGAAGGACGAGGAATGTGTTCAAAGGTTTAAATGTTTCTGAACAAATTCCCGTATACCTCTGAAGTTTAACAGTGGACAAAGCTCATATTCGTGGTTAGTCTAGTGGATAATAAATTGTCAAGTAAATGCTGTTGAGTAGGGCTTATAACTGTGACAAATAGCGTATTAACTGACCACCGCCATTGACTCGAATAGAAATGGAGCTCCCATAAGTTTTTTGAGTTTTAACTGCACCCTGTACCTCTGAAGTTTAACAGTGGATAAAGCAGCTAATATTAGCATTATCCCCCCCCCCCCAGAAAATCCTGTATGAAGCCCTGAAAGGGGTTTGTCATTTTCAGGAAATTGATGAATATTTATTTGGAGTAAATTTCTCCACTAAGATTATAACAACTTTGGAAGGGAGGAGGCTGGAGCCTAAACCCCTTACAATTGGCTAAAAAATCCCTGTTTGCTGCGTTGTAGAACATGTTATCACTTGTGGTGGCTTTAAAATATTCCGTGAAGTGATTCACTTATGTAATTTTATTATTTTATTTTTGAAGTAGTTTCAGCTGGTAATGCCTCTGTGTTATTGAATAGTTATGATAGTCTTTGTAGCCAATGACTGGTCCACCCAATGATGACGAGTGTTCATTACTCCCGCGAAACACTCTGGAGTCTAACCCTCCAAACCCCCTCCCTCTCTCCCACCAACACACACACAACACACGGACACTACACACACATGCACACACAGTCACACACACACATGCACACGCATACACACATGCAATACTCAAGTGGACACTACACAGACACACACGTGCACACTTCTATTGATGCTGCAGACTATAAAAGTTAATCAATTATGTCATTTGTACACTCATCTCATTCGTTTATTTTATTTTTATGTCACCCACGCCTAATTACTTGCTGAGTCATGCTCAGTAAGGGGTCATGTGAGGGTCGTGTTATTAGAGTTGATTTGAATGATAAATTGAATGAACTGTCTAATAAGTCCTCCTAACTAACCTCAGTCGTACCGCTTACTACTTGGCGCTCCATTGTACGCCTGCTTGGCGGCACCCTGAGAGGTGGTCCTCGTCCTGCCACCTTGACTTTATTTTCCCTCCAGTGATGTGTACTGCACCAACTCCTTCCTATACTGTGGTGTGGGTGGGTGAGGTTCCTTGCCACTAGCTGTCTAACTCCCTTTGCTGTGTGACGCGGGCTGCACTACGCTTCTATTAGAAGTTTTATTAGTGTTCTAACTGTGGTCTGTAGGACTTCTGACACCCTTCAAACACCCTCCTAGTATACCAAATAGGGTGTACCATTACACCCCTATCACACTCATAGGAGTGTTACACTACACTCATGAACACCAAAACACACCCTATAGGGTGTAATTCTTTGCCAATATAAAGTGTACTGTAACGCCATGTGATTATATTCAGGTAGTAATACAGTAAATATTATTTCACATACAATACGGGTATGAGATGACACAAAAATTGTATGTTTGTATGTTTAGGTCCAATGATGACAGTTCACTCCCTCAGTGATGTAGAGTTCTTCAATCATCCATCACAGACACACCTTAGACAATCTCTATTCACTCAGCTTCATCTAAACACAAAGAACATTGAACACATTAACTTCCATATTTGATAAATTATTACAAAATATTACTACAGGCAACATGTCTACGTCAACTAACTGTGCAGCCCACAAAAAAATAAAGCCCCTTATATATATTATTGTATTATATTAACTTCTATTTTCACTATCACTCTATATGGCAGTACCTAAATGGGAATATAACGTCCACTACCACCTCAGTTTCAAACGCCACATGGCGCCGTGGTTCGCTTTACAATTACGATTATTCACTAGAATGGCGACACAGTTGTTGTTGTTTTTAATACAGTTTCTCTGACATGAAGTAGAACTTCATAAAATAAAAAAAGGTGTATCCGTAAGCACCAAATATTTTCCTAAAATTTTTTTCAAACAGCAGTCTGGAGCTATTGCAGGCATTTTCTAAATAGCTCAGTTTGCTTCGGAATTGTTTGTATTGGTATAAATACTGGAAAAAAGTTTTTAAAAATATGTGCCCATTCTTTACCGAGTTGGTGGTCAGTCACCTGCCAGTAAAAGGGTTGAAGAACACACGATTTTGCCTCAGAACACTTAAAACATAAGCCCCCCTTAGTAAACTTAAGGATTGGACGTGGTAAACCAATCCTGAGTTACAGTGTGAAGCAAGGGAACCCTTTACCTCATTACAGATACATGTAGTACTTTTTGATATTGCAAATTTAATTCACGATGGGATGGGTCGGACAATTTCTGGCATTTCTGGACATTTATGGAGTGAATTTACATTCCCTATTACACTTATATAAAACTTACTTAGCAAGTCCTTTGAAGCTTGTGTATATATTACGCCTTGATACAAAACCTTTTACCTGCATACACACATGAAAATGGTTACTAAATTAATATTAACTATTATCATTGTCCAATAAAAATGAAAGGTTATGTATACTATGGGAACAGAAACACTTTGACATCAAATTTCGGTCTAATTCTTAAATACCTGATCAAATTCAAATTGGAAGATTATGTCAGATAAAATTTTGGCACTATTGGGGTATGTACTTTCATAAGTACATGTCAGGCCAAAATTATGAATGTCCTTTCAAATTTATGGTGAAAGGGTATAACATCAGATAAGACTCTGGTCCGTTATTTGCAGCATTAAAGGAACCCCTAGATTATGCATGTACAGTGAGGACATCAATGGCATTAGGATAAATAGGTAAAGGGTTCATTCTAGAAAATAATTAGCAGTATACTCGAGCCTCTCTGTGTTCTGAGTAATGGACACCATCAACCAGACACAAGCTATTAATGCATTAACCGCATGTGTGATTTGTGGTAAGGGTACATCAATATAGTGAGTCTATTAAAATGACTTGTAGTTTGTTACGGACCCCCCTCGGTTCCAGACTGACATGCACAAGTTACACATGACTTTAAAAAGGTTCATGATAATAAAATGACAGTTAAAATAGTACTACAGACTCAGTGGATTTGTAAACTTAAAGCACTCAAAACTCTCTCTCTTAAAGTAAACACCAATAAGTTCAGCAAGAAAATAACTCAGAATCTCATCTCTGCCAACCCATTTCATTAACCCTTTACCAAATTACCAACATGAAGTCCATTACACACCCTTTACCCTAAGCACAATAAACCTTTTACCGTTTCCATGGTAGGCCCCAAAAAAGCCAATTAGAGTTGCTTATATCCTATATCAAATTTTATAGGACTCATTATTATTCCTGTTGTAAGTACGAAACCCCTTACCTAATCTTCATCACAAATAAGAATTTTCAATACTTCACTTCTTTAACATCACCCTACATACAAATTGTTATACATATGCTTAACCCTCTACTAAAAGAGGTATTTCTAGCTCAGCACAACAGGTGGAGAAATATTCTTCTAACGGAAACAATACTAAATAATACTATTTCAGTACAATAAAATTATTGGGGAGAAAGAGGGAGGGGCTAAAAAATAAGGGATGCCACATCACTTCTTGCAGGGAAATACCAATTTCAGCAAAGTCACATTACCTCCACTGCTCATATAAATACCCTACAAATTTTAAAACACACAACAACTCCCAATGGTATACCAATATTTCTTAATCAATATTATTTCATTAGAGAAAAAAGTACTGAATAACCTCACAACTGCAAATAAAAAAGAATAACTTGCAAATCTTTTACAATTACTGGTCAAAATTGCTGCTACTTACAACTGCTTCATAGAATATAGAATTTTACAATTCCAAATTGAGTTAGTCTAATATCGAGACCATTCACCTTTTTTGTGAGACCGGCACAGTGCTGCAAATGATATTATTTTAGTTTCTAATTTGTGCTATGTAGTGCAGATTGCTTGGAACTCTGATACTGTGTTAGTTCACCTAGTCTGGTGTTGCCTACCCTTTACCTACTTTTAATATGGTGCGGGAGAGGAGGAAAGGGTCTGGGGACTCTAGTACCAATGACCAGTTTGAAATAATTTTTTGCGCATGCTCTAATTAAGCCCAACTGTGGACACTCTGGTAGTCTTGCGGTCTATTATTCAAGAAAGGTCCCTAACGCTTGCAACATGTACTTGATATCAGAAGGCGCTTGTATTGCATGGTAAGAATTTACCCTTGTACACAGGGTCTAGTTGAATTAACCTAGTCTCTATGAAACAAAAAAAAAAGATACACTGTTTATCAATGAATCTGTCAAGGGACCCGTTCTGGGGGTGAGTTCAGTTTGGCATACAGCAAAATACTAACACATACATATAATGTATAGCCAATTGGATTATCAGGGTCTGTGGACAACTTCCACATACGTACCAGCTCTAGAAATGGCTATACCCCAAGCCTTTCGCAATAGACTGTCACTACCGTTGTACAGCTTCAGGTTACTTTTATCAAACTATCTGGCTGGTAAGTTATGGTGAAATCTCTTCAACCGTTATTGAGACGAAGTATACAACCACTGTGGTGAATGTTTTAAATTGGTGGTTAGCGCCAGAATCTGATCATTGGTACTAGAGTCCCCAGACCCTTTCCTCCACCCAGGCACAATATAAAAAAGGTAAGGGTCTGCAACACCAGACTATAGTTCACCTTGGTCTCAAAAAGTTAGGTAAGGGGTCTATAAATAACTCCTACACAATGGGTTTCATAATATCAACATTAAAATTCTTGTCTGCTATATCAATTAAACACAGCTGCTAGCTGCTGGCAGAAATACTGTATTTCTTACCTAGCCCTACCCCCACCCCTTCCCTATAAATTAATATTTATGCCGTCCAATGCCAGCCACTAGTTAGCTACACCTATAAAACAATGACTTCTCCTTTCCCCACCTCACTTACTTGCAGCATTTCGTGGTAACGGTACCAATTGGCACATTCTGAATGAATGTAGTAGACCTTTTAGATCAAATGAACCGCCAAATTCCTTACGTACACAGCAAGTGCGCTTTCTCACGTGATAACGTCAGAAACCCTTTACCCTATTTAGAGATATGTAATTCCATCTACCCTTTACCGATTTTATGAAGATCAGTCTTGAAAATGTAGACGTGTAGTGCTCAAATAAACTTGTGGGGATAGACCTCGGGATAGACGAAGGTGTGAATCATTTTTCTGCCTACCGTTGTGTTACAACCCTAATAAGCTAGCGCCGGCCGGCGGGGTTCACCATTGTTCCAATTTTGGAACAGACACTATGAATCTGCATGGTAGGAGAGTTTTCTTGGAGGATTTGCAGTACACTGCAGGGTTTCATCCAGAAATTTTTTGTCTTGGGGGGGTCGAAATTAAAGTGGAGTAGGTAATAATTTTAAGTACTGGTAATACTTTTTGCTATCCAAATCATAGCGACAGTAGAAATCAGAATCGTCTTCAAAATAGGCTTCAATTTTCTTCACTATCAAAACTAATGGCTATAGCTATAGAAGGGCCAGCACTTGACCAAGGTGATTTTGATGCTGTGCTGTAAACATTTTAATTCTGAGTAGGTAAAATAAGTGGGGGGGGAAATCTCCCCCCTGGATGAAAACCTGCACTGTGTGTGGTTCAGCACATCAGGGGCGGCGCAAGTGGTCCGGCCAGTCAGGCCATGGCCTGACCAATATTCTATGGGTGGCATTAGGCATGAATTGATTTGTATGGTACGCATCGTTAATTAGGCGAGAATCGTTAACGATTGAGAGTTAGTCGGTCGCGCGGGAATCGGCGTTTTCACGTGGAGGATACTGTGTAATTGGCAGGCATTGATTTCTCTTCCTTGTACGACCTTCGACAAGCCTAACCAACCAGGACCTGCATTTAAATTTCCTAAACGCTAGAGGATATGCAAACAGGATGGATGCTATATTGAATTTGTTAGTGATTCCGAACACAGAATGCAAATATTTGGTACATTAACTTCCTGAAACTTTTTTCATGAATCAGTCATCTTCATTTATTTCCTGAAATATAATTATTATACTTATTAATTTAATGGTTATATCATTAATACATGCAATGTCCTACTAATTTAGTCTTACTGACGAACTTTACCACAGACAAGTGATGTGAATGGCCTGACCAATCTAAAATATGTTGCTCCTCCCCTGCACATTCATGTCGCTCCCTCCAAACAAGTGCTACAAGCTAGCAAAAAAAGAGCTAGCAAAGTGCTAAAAACAAGCAAGAGGCAGCAAAACCACGCCCATGCCATTTTGGATTAGGTTATGTCGCATAAATAATGGCAATAGTCACATTTTTCATGTGGTAACTTTCAAACGAGTATGGTGCGTCGTTAAAAGGAGCACAGTCAGTAACTGTAAGGCCAGTGCATGTTTCAGATCAGGGTTTCCCCCTATATTTAGAACAGAAAGATTAACACTGGCGTAATTAAATGAAATATAATTTTACCTTTGTAACAACCACACTTGGGGGTTGGTTACGGTAACATGATTATTATGATTACAGTATGATTATGAAACGTTGATTATGATTATATATAATTGATTTGTCAGAAAAATAAGGATTGTTACAACAAAAAAAAAAGTTTTTTCAAACAGTTCGTTTGATAGACGTCATCTTTCTGGTCTAAATATTTTCCCAGTGTAGATACTGGAGAATGGAGGTAGTTGCAGGCTACGTACATTAGTGGCCTTAAGTTCAGCTGCTATAACTCTGTTTATTCTAATTACAGCTAACAGTTGCTGTGTTTTACTTTACTGCTAATATTACCAGTAATGGTTCTATGGGTTTGATTACGAATATGTGATTATGATTACACCCACAATTTGCCACATGATTTTGATTATGATTACGATTATGCAATAACTTATCGATTACGATTGTAATCATAATCAACCCCAACTCTGAAGCAACCATAAATTACAAATGTTATTCACCAATAGTTCTCTCCCAGGCAATGGATATATTTCTCTGCTGTTCTTATTGTTTTGTTATAGTGCTATGAGGGAATATATTATATATTAATGCAGCGTGGCACTTCTAGAGTGGTAATAGCTTCATTGCAGAGGCCAATGCCAATGATGAAGTAGATGGTGCTGATTCACAGTTGAAAAGGAGGAATGACTGCTGAAGACAGTGAACTAATTCTTCCAAGGTACTACTGCTGGGCTATAACTAGAGTACAATAATCTATTACCATTAGCTAGTTCAATATAATCATTGGGTAACTGCAGAATATCACAAATTGTTTGGACCATATATTAGCACGAGTGCCAGTATGATTATAAAATACGCAATAGAAAAGTGTGGGCTTATGCGCTGTGTTTTTTGGTTATAACCGGAAACGAGTGAGTTACCTGACAGGCTTTTCTATTCCGTATCTATCTTGTACCACGTGCGTCGTCCTTAGAAACAATGTTTTTGCCACGCAGTTCAAAAAGTGTGTTATGCCGCTACTTAACCAACACTTTTTGACCATTACAAGTGACGTGACATGTGAGTGCTAATGTGCCAAACAACAAGTGATATTCTGGTGGTGTCCAATATTAAACTTTTTATTGTGTGCCTTACGGAGACGCAATAACCGTAAAAATTTGCTCAAGGGGGTGCAATAACCCACCACAAACTTGATCCCTGTGTACTGCGGAATATTACCACATGTTTTACCATTTCAAGAATTCAAACAGTTCCTATTGAACTACACGTATTTGTATTACTTAAAAAGGGATTCATACAGGATTCGTTCAAAAAGATTTTTAGGGAGGGGAAATCTTGTGCTTTGGGGGTGGGAGGGGAGATCTTGGGCTTTGGAGGGGGACACTTTTACTAATTCTATTAGAGAGCACTTCAGTTTGGGGGGAGGGGGTGACGTTGGCTTGGGTGGGATCCCCTGGGATCCCCCCCCCCCCCCCCTCATAGTACATGAAATTGTTGAACCATGGCAACCTCCGGGCGTATTGTCTGATGACTGCCCCGTATTCCTCAAGTTTCGGTCCTCAACAATAATTATTTTATGTCATGGTTTGACTAATTCACATCATATTGATTGTCCGTATCTACCTGAAAATATTGGCTACCAGTATATCGGCTAAATTGCCTAACGTGACTACACTATCCCTCTGTATGAATACCTTGGTTGTAAAGCATTAAAGATGCATTCTCCCGCAGTCTAATTTTTTCCATGAGGCCTAATATGCAGTATACATACATATGTAGTATAGATTTTTTTTTTTTTAATATAAATTTTGTCCATTCTTGAATTTTGTACATAAATTATTCAGGTAATGCCATGATCACTAACTTTTTTCATTGGTACTTTATTTTATTTATGTACTAGAATTGCTGTGGTCCATCTGGCAGATGAGCAAGAACAGCACATTGAAGTAAGTTTATGGGCAACCATATTGGTCTCCTCATGTTGATCTTGCTCATTTATAGATTGGCATGAGGTGTACATCAAGAGCCAGTAGTTGCACTATATAATTGCTGTCTATCCAGCAGTATTACCAATAGTACATACATATGTTTAGTTGTGTCAGGATATATTGCTAAATACCTTGCAACTCTTTCATTCCGGACTTAATTTTTACCATGAGGTCTCGAAAAGCACTTTAAAAATTTTTTTTTTTGGTGAAAACTATTTTCGAAGCTTCTGTAATGCCTTGGGCACCTATAATCTGAATTTTGAGGTTCTAGCTCACTGTAACAATTTTTTTTTTTTAATCGAAGAAGTCCACCACACCGTGGAGCGCGTCAATGCTACTCCCGGATTGAAAGGGTTAAATAGTTTTAATCATGTCTTGCTATGTTCTCCACATTTGTCACGAAAAATCCTCACTACATGTATACGTTCTTGAATTTTATCTTGATTGAGCTCTACTTGCCACTTGCTAACATACTGCCACACATTTGCACGTAGTGTGTAGGTGTGGTTCAGTGGTGTGCTTCATTTTGAGTGTGTAGATATTTGTTTTCGAAAGTGTGATTATTAAGCCAGAAATAACACATAGAGATAAGATGGTACTTTTATGTGTTATTAAATTAATAGGAGTGTAAAAGAATGAGCTGACAATGTGTACTTTCATCGCTTTTTTGATTCTATGCACTCTGGGGCACTGGGACTGAGTTCCCTCCCCCCAATATAAGTTCAGCCCCTTATAATCAGAATGCCCCCAATATTAGCCCTCTTTTGTAAAGTGTATTGTCCATAATCACATTTAATTCCATCTATTCAACTGTCAGACATATATATGAAATATTTTTAGGAAATTCTGTGTGTGAGCAACCAAGTGATTTATTGGCCAGACCTAATTGTTTTTCTCTCTTCACATCAAGTAAATGTTTCATGCACAACTGACTATAGATAGAATTTTTTTCCAATCCAGAAAAAAGAGACCTGCCTTGGCCCAAACAACAGAAAAATAAATTAGGTCTGGTCTTATTGGAATCCAATGCATTGCATAATATACAAATGCTAGTATAAATTTGTTTACGTCAAGTTATGCTGGACAATAAAATGTATTACTTACTTTGGTTCTTTCTCCCCCCCCCCCCCCCCCCCCCCCCCCCCCCATAGTTTTTTCCTTTTACCAAGCAACGCAGTTTTTGTATATTGTGGTATGCAAGTTTCACACCATATTTAACCCTGCCCTTGTGCATTTTCCTCCCCTAGCCAAAAGTGTATGCATCAATCCTGAGGATTTAGTATTTATAAGGGGGGGGGTGGGGTCACAGGGGGCTTTCACAACCCCTCCTCCACCCCCCCTCCTCCCCCCCCCCCCCCCCCCCCCCCCCCCCCCCGGCTTGGATTTGACATATCCAGAATTTGGTATTTGGTTGCATAAACTCTATTTTTGTGGCAGCTTTACACTATTGATGGATAAATATCAAGCAGCTGAGAACTAGATATTGTAAGCTTTTAAAGTAGGAAACCAGATGATGATATACTGAACTCCATATTTCACGTGACTGTCTGTGTTTGAGCCAGCATTATCTAAATATATTCAGGGATTCATACAGGATTCGTCAAAAAATTAATTGGGAAGGGGAAATCTTGGGCTTTGGGGGGGGGGTACTCTTAATTTTTCTATTAGAGAGCATTTCTGTTTGGGGGAGGAAATGTCTGCTTGGGGGGGATTTCCTCTCTTCCGCCCCTCTGTATGAAACCCTGATATTTTGATTCCTGATTACAAATAACCATCATACAATAATATGAAACTATATTATTCATGCCATAATCTTATGATTTAATACCCCTCAGTGTGCATGCACATGACAATTACACAACTGTAGTACTGTAGTCTTCCGGTTAAGCGCCCACTACCGGTTAACCGATTACGCGCGAATAAAAATTTTAATTGCGCCTTACGTAATGCGGTCACGGGCGCACGCGAGACACAGAGGATTGATTGCTTGGTGGGAGGGTGACACTAAGCAAGAGAAAGAAGACGAACGTTTGAAGATTGCCTCGGGGACAGTATTATCGAACGATAGAGTACGCTCTATGCTATTGGGAAAGCATAAATTCGACGCTAAGGAGCTGTTCCCGACTTAAAAATAACAAAGTACTCGCACCGTTTGGCAAAAACATTTATGGCATCACACTGAGGCTCTTAGTAAGCACACTAGTAAGGTTGGAAGTATGGTTTCATGGCTGACGCAGTTTGCTACTTGATCATAGAGGTAAGAGAAAGTGTTTTTGCACGCATCTGTCTTACGTTCAGGAAGAATTTGTTGATATTTATTTACGGTGTGTTTTATTTTGAACTGAGCAATCTGTTATAAATTTTGTGAACAGAGAAGCTTTTTATGGCTTTTGTGCATAAAAACAGGTACATCACAAATAAATGATAGAATATTTTAGTGTATTCAGTTTGGTACTCCAAGGTGTATTTACTTTGGATGTGCTGGTAGGCTGCATTGTTGACAGAATAGTTAGTGATCTTACTATCAAGTGCAACTGGTCATAGCATACTAGAAGTATATGTCAGAGGGCTCCCTGCAGTCTCACCTGTTGTATAACAATATTTATTTTTACTTATTGTTATAAAGAATGTGGTTAAAATTCCTGTAGAAATCGCTACCTTTCAGAATCATCAATTCCGTTCTCTCGTCAGAGTCCTTGACCATCTAGTGACTGCTGCAGTCACTACACCCATCAGTACTGAAGTCATTCTTGCTGTCATCAAACTCCTCGTCACTACCATCAGAGTTACTGCCATTCTGGTCACTGCCATGCTGTGCCAGGTCAAGAATAACGTCTTCATCAGGATGCTGAAGTGCCAGTGTTCCACTTGCCAAGATAGCTTTCTACTTGTTTTATCATGAGCAGTTATAGCTAAAGTAATATTGGGTTCTAAAAAATTATTCTGTTACCTTTATTATTTTATGAAATATATTTTCAATTTATACTTTATCAGAAATAAGTCTTATTGTTGTGACAAAATTTACTCAACATTTTCTTATGGCAGTCTATGTATTTTATAAGCCTAAAATATACTTACAACAATATAGAATCGTCTGCAATTGTGATCGGTGGCTTCCTTGACTCCACAAAGCTGTAGGGCGAAATGGACGCGAAGACGCATTTTTGACGCATTTGTGCGTCCTCCGCGGTTATAGATTTTTCTTAATTGACGCATATTTGCGTCATTCGCGTGTAATCGGTTAAGCACCCACCCCGTTTTTTTTTTTCATTGTCGAATGTAAGCGCCCACTTATGGGTTAAGCACCCCCTCCGCTTTATTTACCGTCGAACTTAAGCGACGAGTGTGCGGCAAAAGATTTACAAGAACTGTAGAAAATGATAGTGTGAATTTTTTTCTTTTTCTCTTTGTATACTTTAGCCTGCTATTGTCATGCATCACAAAAACGCTATTGTGTGCCGCCCGCAACTTTTGTGTGCAATGAAAATTGTTCCGTGAGCAACGATAATAGTGCCGTGTGCAAAACGACGACTGCCGTGTGAAACATTGAATGACTACCAATTAAGCACCCATCCATCGATTTTTAGCATTGAACAGTTTAGCGTCCATGGACGCTTAACCGGAAGACTACAGTAGTCATTCCGTCATTCAATAAAAATTATAATAATAAAATAAAATAAAAAAGTTTGTTAGTATACGTGGCATGTGCCAGTAGCAGTGGTTGCAATGGAGAGTAAGGACCTGTTGATCCTTCTCCCGCAAAACTGGTCCATGTGAACCGTTTTGGGCTGGTCCCGAAAGGCCATGCATCGGGGAAGTGGAGGAGGTTAATCGTGGACCTTTCATTTCCCGCTGGGAATAGTGTCAATGATGGAATTGACCCAGGGTTATGCAGTCTGCAGTATACATCAGTGGATTTTGCTTGTCACAAGGTCCTGGAGTTGGGGCAGGGGGCGAATCTAGCGAAGTTTGACGTATCAGGCATTCAGGACAGTGCCGGTCCATCCTGATGACCGGCACCTCTTGGGTATGCAGTGGCGGGGCCGCACCTACGTAGATAAGGTGCTCCCCTTTGGCCTCCGATCAGCACTGAAGCTGTATAATGCCATTGCCGATGGTCTGTTGGGGATCTTGGCTAACACTGACCAGGTGATGTGCATCCACTACTTGGATGATTTCTTACTATTTGGAGCACCAGACTCATATCAGTGTGGGGTGTCCTTAGAAAGGGCACTCGCCCGGTGCAAGGGGTTGGGTGTGCCGATAGCCCCGGCAAAGACTGAGGGCCCTGCCACCAAATTGACTTTCCTGGGGATAGAGTTGGATACGGCCTCATTGACGATAAGCCTTCCCCGGGAAAAGCTGGAACGCCTGTGCACCATGATTCGGGATTGGGAGTCAAAGAAGTCTTGCACCAAGAGGGAGCTGCTGTCACTGATTGGGTATTACAGCACGCGTGTCTGGTTATTAAACCGGGCCGGTCCTTCCTCCGGCGAATGATTGACCTTTCAGCCGGGGCGAGAGCACTGCACCATAGGGTGCGGCTGAATGCAGGCTTCCGGTCAGACCTTAAATGGTGGAACTGTTTTTTGCCTGTGTGGAATGGCACTTGCCCGATGTCCAGCGTGGTTAAGGGCGAGCCACAAGTGGTGCTCACTACTGATGTGTCAGGTGCATGGGGTTGCGGGGCCTATACATGCACAGGTCTCTGGTTCCAACTCAAGTTTCCTGATAGCTGGTCAGAGATTCATATTACGGTGAAGGAGCTACTGCCGATTGTTATGGCGTAAAATGGACAGGGCAATGCACCTGATGTGGTGTTTATCGTTTTTCTTGGGACGTGACATTAGTCTGTCAGCACATCCCTGGTGTCGACAATGGCGCAGCTGATGCGTTATCTAGGGATTCTCTCCTTTTATTCCAGCAGCTGGTGCCGGAGTCAGCGGCAGAGGCCACCCACATCCCAGTGGGACTCCTCCAGTGCCTGGTCAGAGACACCCCGGATTGGACCAAAGTGGACTGGGTGACCCTGTTCAGAGGTTCTATATGATGGGCTTGGCCGAATCTACACATAAACTTTATGCTTGTGGGGTGAGACGATTCATGGGGATATGCGCTACGGCCGGCCGAGCTCCAGTGCCAGCAGATGAAGACACACTGTGCCATTTCGCTGCCTCGTTGGCAGTGGATGGTCTCCGCCACAGGACAATTAAGTCGTATATGGCAGGAGTGCGTCACCTTCATATCTCGGAGGGCTACGGGGATCCATTCTCGGCTGGCTTGCATAGGTTACACTACGTCTTGCGGGGTGTGAAGCGTGCTGAAGGCATGGCAGGGGTGTCAAAACGTGAGCGTAGGCCTATTACACCTGACTTGCTTCGCAAGATCAAAGGAGTGTGGAACCCTCGTGCACACGAAGCAGATGTGGTCATGCTTTGGGCGGCATGCTGCCTGGCATTTTTCGGCTTTATGCGGATCGGGGAACTGACAGTGCCATTGGACGATGGCTACGATGCCTCTGGTCACTTGTCATGGGGAGATGTGTTGGTCAATGATCCTGCCCACCCTTCAAGAATAGAAGTTCGCATTAAAGCCTCGAAGACAGACCCTTTCCGACAAGGGATTTCTATTTTTATTGGCAGAGTGGCATCCGATCTCTGTCCAGTGGCTGCCATGTTGGCTTACTTGGTGGTGCGAGGCAAAAGTGCTGGACCTCTGTTCAGATTTATTGATGGCAAGCCTCTAACCAGGCAGCGCCTGGTTACTGCAGTCAAGGTTGCACTTGAAGAAGCAGGCGTTGAGCCAGGTCAATACTCTGGACACAGTTTCCGCATTGGTGCAGCCACTACGGCGGCAGCTAGGGGCCTGGAGGACTCCACAGTTAGGACCTTGGGACGGTGGAAAAGTCTCGCGTACTTGGAGTACATAAAGATTCCAAGGGCACAGCTTGCATCGTATACAGCAAGAATTTGTTGAACTCGCAAGTGTACTGGAACTGGTGGCTGTTGCTGTTGGTAATACACACTTACTGCAGTTCCTGTGGTGTATGTTTAGGTACTGTTGTTTGTGTATCGCATTCTTGTTACAGTTATTGTAGTTGTTGTATATTATTTCGTAATTATACTATTGGGGTCTCTCTCCTCTCCTTCTCTGTCTTGGTCTTGGCCTGGGGCGGGTGGTCGTGCCTCCATTGGCGGAATTAAAGGGGCTTGCCCCGCCCCGTTAATTACACCCCAGTCAGCCCAAGCTGATTGGGGGGCGGGGTTTCCGGCTCCACCTGAGCCAAAAGACTCAGCTACTAGAGCTGCGGCCATGGGAGAGCAGCTGGGGAGGGATGACAAGGTAAGTAGGTGTACATAATAATGGTGGTAACATTGATTGGCATTTGTATGTGGGAATAATGGTTCACTGCCGGGGCATGAGAGGGCTGGCAGTGAACTAAGGTGTTTTCAAGGTACGAGCTGCAGGATTAACAGGATTCATCGTTGCAAGTTGGGGTTCATGGTTGCCACACTTAATTAGTGATAGGAACGTGTTTAAAGAGTCAGGATTCATCGTTGCAAGTTGGGGTTCATGGTTTCTACGCTTTAATTAGTGATAGGAACGTGTTTAAAGAGTCAGGATTCATCGTTGCAAGTTGGGGGACATGGTTTCTACGCTTTAATTAGTGATAGGAATGTGTTTAAAGAGTCAGGATTCATCGTTGCAAGTTGGGGGACATGGTTTCTACGCTTTAATTAGTGATAGGAATGTGTTTAAAGAGTCAGGATTCATCGGTACAAGTTGGGGTTCATGGCTTCCACGCTTTAATTAGTGATAGGAATGTGTTTAAAGAGTCAGGATTCATCTTTGCAAGTTGGGGTTCATGGTTTCTACGCTTTAATTAGTGATAGGAACGTGTTTAAAGAGTCAGGATTCATCGTTGCAAGTTAGGGGACATGGTTTCTACGCTTTAATTAGTGATAGGAATGTGTTTAAAGAGTCAGGATTCATCGGTACAAGTTGGGGTTCATGGTTTCTACGCTTTAATTAGTGATAGGAACGTGTTTAAAGAGTCAGGATTCATCGTTGCAAGTTGGGGTTTATGGTTTCCATGCTTTAATTAGTGATAGGAATTAGGAACGTGTTTAAAGAGTCAGGATTCATTGTTGCAAGTTGGGGGACATGGTTTCTACGCTTTAATTAGTGATAGGAACGTGTTTAAAGAGTCAGGATTCATCGTTGCAAGTTGGGGTTCATGGTTTTTACGCTTTAATTAGTGATAGGAACGTGTTTAAAGAGTCAGGATTCATCGTTGCAAGTTGGGGTTCATGGTTTCTACGCTTTAATTAGTGATAGGAACATGTTTAAAGAGTCAGGATTCATCGTTGCAAGTTGGGGTTCATGGTTTTTACGCTTTAATTAGTGATAGGAACGTGTTTAAAGAGTCAGGATTCATCTTTGCAAGTTGGGGTTCATGGTTTTTACGCTTTAATTAGTGATAGGAACGTGTTTAAAGAGTCAGGATTCATCTTTGCAAGTTGGGGTTCATGGTTGGTGGGGGGAACATGGTTACCGCATTTCATACAGCAAGTCCATGGAGGATCATGGTTACTTTCTCACTCTTCTGCATTCATGTTATCTTTGTGTTTTAAAAAACATAGCTTCAACATCAACTGATGAAGAACTTGCGAGTCCAAAAACTTTTGGAACATATGGTCCTCATTTTTTATACTACAATAAGTTATTGAAATTGTGAGAATATTTTGATCGCTCCTATTCACTACTGTATTGTTAATACAGCCCTTCTATCCATTAGGAACTTAAAACACATGAGTATCAACCAGTAGGCATGTTTTAAAATAAAAACAAACAGAAAAAAATCAGAACTTATGTAGTGGTGGTATCCAGAATAATAAAATCTTGTTAAATGTCTGTTAGAATATATTGTTACTAGGTGTACTAACTTGGTAAGTGTGCACTATTTTTTGCCTTTAGGTATATAAACTGTGCATACTAACCACCCTTGGGGTATTGCTATTTTTGAGTTTTAGTTTAATAGAATAGGCTGGATAAAGTGGTGTGAGGCCCGGATATGATATGTGAGGCCAGGATATGATATGTGAGGCCAGGCCCGGATATGATATGTGAGGATCTACTACCCTCTCATATCAACCTCTATATGGGACCAGCCCTAGTTCGGATAACTCCTGCTGCCACTCATACCACAGGAATTTACCATAGCTAGCTGCTTAACTGTTTACCAGAGCAGCCCAGGGTAGAGTTAGATCTGGAGATAACAGCTGGCAGCTACAATGCTAAAGTAAACTTGCCAGGTGTGCTTCAATTGAATTTTAATTGAATTTTAATTTGCCCCCCCCCCCCCCCCCCCCCCAGAAGCTGATAAACCAAGTTGCTAGTGGAAACTGGGCCAGCTTTGGGTAAACTGGTGGTTCTAAAATAGTTAGAGCATGTGCTTAGGTACTGGTGGATTTAGTGCACTAAATCCACCAGTACCTAAGCGTGTATGCTCTAACTATTACTTAGTAGTCATTGTGATTTACAAATTGATGTAGTATACAGTGCGTCCAGCTTAAAGAGTGAACTTTTTGAATTTATCATATAGAAACAAAATACAGCTTTTTGATATGCATGTACCTTATTGTTACTCCTCCAAATGTTGTTTCCAACTGCTACAAAATCACTTTAACTCATAGAAGGTAGAGAACCGCGCATCGCCCATAGACTGCAATACATTATTCGCCATTTTATTTGACGTCACATTTTCGTCTACGCGTCGTCATTAATCGTAACTAATCGTAATTAGTTTGTGCCGCGCAACGCTTTACCCACCAGTAATACGGGTATTCCCCTTTATAGTCTCAAACCGGGCCAAACACGTGCGCAGTACCTCAGAGACAATTGTAAACAAAAAGCAGTCGTAGTTTGGTGACTTCGTTTCTACCCTTCTGCTTGACATTCTGGTTCATTTTAGGCTCAGGACTTTGTTGCTATTCAAGGCTACTTAACAAGAGCAAGCTACAATGTGAGGTAGGTTTGTATCACGGGTTGCTTGTCCACTCAGATTTTCTTACCTGTTTAAATAGGGCCTATTTATTTAGAAACTCAGCCAATTTACTGTTTGCTGACCAAGATAATAAGATATACAATTCATCACAGACTCTATATGCCACTATTTATGCGTTAGCTGTCCATTACTCCTCATGTCTATATAGGTACAGTTCTCTATGGTTATGCTATTTACCACCCTCCAAATTCAACTGCTGCTTGTATCTACCACAATTTCATGTCATCATAAAATTATGTAATAATATATATTGTATAATGTCATTATAAAATTATATTAATTGTCAATTTTTTTTTGTATAATTTAAAAAAGTTGAAATTTAACAAGTAGATAGAAAATATAGTAATATCATGAATAAAATGATATGAATGATTCAGTGTGAAGGACAAAGTAATACTGGAATGTGTGTGGCCATAGCTAAAGTGTAGTGATGTGCTGGATTCTTCACATTACTGTTGAGTACTTCAGAAATTCGTCACACCAAGAAAGTAAGAATAGAGTTTAAATACACGCTTAAGCACACAACACTCAGACTTACTTGAGGAGGCGTTTAGCCGCGGTCCTGTGCTTCTCTCCTCTAAGCTTTGTAGCTCCAGATAACCCTCGGCAACCTTCAACCAGTTTTAGCGCACAACTAGAAGCTCGTACAAACTACAAACTACGAGTGATTAGTTATAACTGGGCAGCCAATGTCACTGAAAAGTGCGGTAAAATGGCGCCACCAGCTGGACCTACCGCAGCAATACGCATGCGCACATTTTAGACGTCACGCTTACGTAGATCAGCCCGCGTATTATTACCTCAAACGTCATCATTTGGAGACCCTTACCATAAAAATGTAAATTTAATGAAAAATTGGCCATAATTCAGTGATTATTAAAAATGAAGCTATCAAATTAATACACATAAATTGTATCATAATTTTATACCATAGAACAAATTTATAGAGATATAACCCAATAAATTCAAAAGTTTTTTCTTAAACACTTTTTTTCATAAAACGTTAAATATTGGACGTAAAAATTTTCACCAACTTACAAAATTTGGTTCTAATGAAAGATTAGGAGCTTAACTATCAGTGAACCAAGTTAGAGAGATAAGGACCAATAATTTCTCTTTTTTTTTCTTAAAAACTACCAAATTCACTGACCAAAAGCTCTCAGTTGTATCACCTGTTACCACAAAACTAACCACAAAACCACAAAAATAATTTGAGTGCAGCTTTGTATGCCAATAATGTGTAACTTTTCCAAAATTTAGATATTGATCATGCATACTTCATATATTACAGTGGTTTTTGTGATAGCATCATACATTTCAGAAAGTTCACTCTTTAAGCTGGACGCACTGTATGAATTGGGTAATTAAAATTGTTTTTATTTTTTTATTTTCCTCTTCCACATGTAATGTTACATTAGCTTAGTCTAGATGCTATGTTTATGATTACATGAGAATCTTTTGATTTTGTTATACTCAACATAATTATCATTATTCCAACTTTGCCTAGCAACTAACATATTTAAGATTGTGTCAAAGAGTGTACGTGTATACTTATGCCATGTTGTATCACCCAATATCTGATTGGAAGCATACCACATACAAATGTAAAAATCATCAAACTTCAAGAATATAATTTTAAAAAATTACCAGCCACTAAGTCCAATGTATACGATCAGAAACAGTCAATATCGTAAAACAACGACAATCATAAAATAAAATGTTAGTTTATATTTCCCTTATAAGATTCGTCTTCACTGATGTTTACGCTCTCATAAAACTTGCAAACTTGTATCAACAAATCCTGCAAGTACAAAGTAAAGAGAGAAAGAGAGGGAGAATACACAAATATTAAATATCACAATTTCTTCCAATTTAAGGTGAAGCTTTCATTCCCAATTTGTTTGTAAATACCCTTTGCACATTTAAGAACAGTTTACAGTCTTGAAGGCAAGATCTTTCAACAATAGTTTTTGAGTGAGTGAGTGAGTGTGAGTGAGTGAGTGAGTGTGTGTGTGTGTGTGTGTGTGTGTGTGTGTGTGTGTGTGTGTGGTGTGGCTGTGTGGTGTAGTGGTTGTGTCCTGGGCTCAGGGCCCATGGTCCTGAGTTCAAGCCCAACTCAGGCATTTTTTTCATCTGATTTCCATCTGCCTCCCACCAGCACCAGTCCACCCAGCTGTGATTGGGTACCTGGCATTTGCTGGGGTGCAAATTCAAGGCCTTCTCTCATGAAACAGCAATGGTCCAGGTGGGACTTCCGGTACCCACACCACTTGCTGTGAGGAAAGGTCTGTTTTCCTGCGAGTTCCTAGCCAGGCTCCAGGAGCTTTGCTTGCACGGCTAACAGTGCCTGCTTAGTGCACAGGCACCCTGGCTCTGCCAGGTGCACGTGACCGCCTAGCGGCAGCAAGAGAATTTGCATTTGCATTTGCATTTTTTTTTGTGTGTGTGTGTGTGTGTGGAAGGATAATTCATCTGTCTGTAGGGAAATTTCGGGGACTTCATCTAGGAAAAATGAAGGGAAAGGAGAAACTTCAGCTGGGAGGGGATACTTCAGCTGGTGGAGGGGGTGAAATTCTGCTCAGACAAATACTTTATGCAAAAGGAAAATGAGGGGGAAAACTTTTGCTAGACCTCCTCCCTATATAAAATATTGACAATCCTAAAAGTTAATTAATTAAATATCAATGCATGTCATGAGATTGAAAGGGGGGTGGGTCACTTGGGAACCCTACTCAAGTATTCCTTGCCTACGTGACTATACATGTAACTGCCATACGTATATGACAATGGGGTTCTACCACCTATAAATCATAGGTATTTAAAAAATCAGTACTAAACGTTGGAAAAATGTCTAGTGAAAAATGAGCATTATTGATGATAGAGCTGATAAATGCATGGGCAAAGGTTTTTTGTTTTTTTTTGCTTACTTGTTCATGAGCAAGAAACCTCTTCCTCAATACATTAAAGTGGGGTTTAGGAAAATACTTTACCTTCAAACCAATTTTATAGATTTGACCAAAAAAAAAACGAATCGGGCACAACGTGGTGCGCGTAAACGTCAGGAAAAGTCATTTGAATTCTTAAACATGTATTAAATTAGCCTACGGAAGGGAACGGTTAGGTCTATTATATAGGGATCAGCTAAAGCTATGGCGATAAAACTTGGAGAGCTCAATATCTGGTACCAGCAACTTGTAAGTTTTTTTTTTTTAAATTTTTGCGGGGGCTGCGTTGGGCCCAATTTTCCTGTAGACGGTCACATATCATGTTTTGACACCGTGTTTAAGTTATTAAGTAGGGAATGGGAAGGGAAATGGGTGATGCATTCGAAAGCTATGTACCTTTTACTAAACAAAGATCTTGATAGCATCACGTGTTACTGTTTTATATAATAGGAAGGTAATGTGCTGTGGTGAAGTATATATTGGTCAGAAGTCCAGCAGAATAGTTCCAGCCTGCCATGAAGCTATTGGGAAGATCACTTCCTTATTTGATGAATTAATTGGACGAAATAGGCAATGTCACATGCAGACACCGCGTGTGCACGCGCACACACACACACACAACCCACAAACACACACACTATGCCCATACACAGCATACTAACAGAATATACTAGGGCTGCGCCCAACAGCGCAGTTTGGCGAGCGAGATATTGCCACCATCTAAAAGTATAGTGTCAATAGCTTGCTAGCCACACTGAGCTGTTGGGCGCACCCCTAGTTCATACATGACTAAGTCACCCACAGGCAATCAAAAAGATCATCGTAAGGCAATCAAGCGATACTTACAAGTTAAATTGACTTAGTTAATCAGACCACAGAGAAAAACCAATTACTTGACCAGAATACTCATGCAGCATACATATAGTCAACACTTCCCTGCTTACAGGTAGTTATGCAGTAACAATGAACTTTAAAGGCACACTCACTGGGACACTATCTCTCTCATCAATAAAAATGCTAGGCTGGAATCTATCAGCACTAAAAAAAATTTAAGTACTTAACTTTCCTGAATTAGTATCTGCTTAGAATGTTCCTCCTTGCCGTCGAAGTCCAGAAAAAGCTGAATAAAGTTGAAAATAACTTTTCGAAAAATGGTATCGATCGTCATTGACTCCGCCCAATTAACGTACACAGACTCCGCCCACTTACTCTGTAGTAGCGACGTACCACAGGCCACTACCACTATTGTATAGCAATACAACCCACACACTTTACTTCACACCTGATAAAACTAGAAATAACAATAACTCATTAACCCAAAAGAAGGCATAGATATATACGTAGGTATAAATTATTTGAAAAAAGTAGCAAAAACAAATGAAAAACAACATAACAAACACACACACAAACAACTCTATCACTCCCCCCCCCATCAACTAAAAAGCCAAAGCAAGCCTACATGGGTGGTGGAGACCACATGACCACTGCCTACGTGGCTGGTGTGGACCACATGACCACTACTTGGTGGGAACAACATCCTAAAGAAAGAGTAGCCAACTGTCTAGCTATTCTAAAGGAAATTTCCAACTTGTTACACACTAGTACACTCCAATATTACCTTCATGGTAAAAAATAAAATAAATAATAAAATAAAAAGAATATAAAAAAGAATAATTATAGGGTAGATTTTGCCATAGCCAAATTGTTCAAATACCTTCCATCACATAGTAACATATTACCTGACTAGCAGCTACTACAAGAAAGTTGAGCTGTTTATATTATATGGAAGCTGAAAGTATGATTTTTGAAACTTCAGAGTATCTTTCAGCTTTTCACCCAATTGGTGGCTAAATTAGACAATATAATTTTCTCTGGTATGGGGCAAATACCTCCAAGTGCCAGATCTAAATTGTCCTCTATCAACTTATTGGCAATCACCAAAGAAAAACATCTAAAGAAGTATGGAATGGACACTATTTTAAAACCGATAGTGAATGACTTGAAAAGACTGGTAAGTATTTGTTGGTCAGACACCTCAACAAAAATAAACACAACTAATTATCATATGTTAGGAACTGGGGCTTACATTTAACATAAAGGGGGAAATGAAGAAGTACCATGGCACACTATGTGCTGTGTCAGCAGACAACTTGGCAAGTCTCGCCATGAGCTGCACAGATGTGGCTAATGGCAAGAATTCTCCCTATTGTGATCGGTGATCTTGTCCCAGAGAGAGATCCTTACTGGGAGAACTACTTGATCATGATGAGAATTGCAGACCTCTTGTTCACCAACAAACTATATGAAGATGGTGTTGGCTACATGGCTCACTTGATCCAAGTACACCATACCAATTTCAAGCACTTGTATCCTGGAGCGTCAATAATACCAAAAATGCACTTCATGCTACACATGCCAAGATTAACTCTTCAGTAAGTTAACCCATTTGCTTTAATGTATGCGTACAAGTAAGGGTTTAAACATTTCTCCTTTTTTTAATTTAATTTATTCAATTGTACTAGCTGGCATCTATACAGTAGGACCTCAGAGTTAAGAACTTCAGAATTACGGAAGACTCAGTAACTAAACACCTTAGTGTGCCTTTTATTAGTAGTAAATTATCACATTACTAATGACTACTTAGTAGTCTCATACATAGATAGAAAATTCTGAGTTACAGAAAGCCTGGTTTCTCAAGGTGCTTGTAACTCTAACGTCTTATTGTAATTATTTCTGCATTTGCAATATGACACAATATTGAACAAAACTCTGGAAGATATTTATTAACCCTCAGCGTATGTACATGTACACGAGGTCTATGTAACGCAGTTTGTCATTCATTTGTCTGTTCTCTGTATCTCCAGGGACGGATCTCAAATAATGACATTACAACCTAGACAAATAAATATGAACTTTAAATAAAGAATGATTTCAAACTATGCCCACAAAGGCCTTTGGTATCAAAGGAAATAGAAGATTTTAAGCTTTGTGAGTAGTCACAATGTGCTAGTGAGATTCTTCTAAGTTAACTATCACAACCATTTAGCTACATACGCGTGTACATTCAGCAAATTTGCAACAACCTGTATCACTTTGTAACTACAGAATTTGAACAAGTGGGAGTAGCAAGCCAGTTATGATGTATACAGTGCTTCCTCGATAATCCGTACTTTAATTATCCGAACCTGCTGCATAGCACTGGCTCTAGATGTGTAAGCGCTGAGAGGTTTACCTTAATTATACGTGAAAAAATAAATTAGTCAAATACCAATTAAATTGACTCATGTGACATTACAGGTACGGTCCGTTAGTGAGGCATTGGACAATGCGGTATGAGGCCAAACATGCTTACTTCAAAAGTCTAGCCCACACCTTGGGAAACTTCACCAATATTCCACTTTCATTGGCAACCAGGCACCAGCAGCATCAGTGCTACCTGCAAAATAAAGCAAACTGAGCAGGAGTTGAAACTGGACCAGGTATATAATGTAATCATCAATAAGAAATGAAATTGAGACAAATAGTTTGGATTACTAGAGTAATGAAATAAAAAAGGAAGGAACCCTTTGTGTTAGGCATCATAGCTTCCTTCTCCTTTGGAACTTTAAATTAATTTATTTCTTTATAGTTTTAGGCATTTTTTAAAGCCTCTATTAGCCAATACTCTTGGCACAAATGACAAGCACAATTTTTAATCTAGTTATGTTTCTGTTAACATTACCCCTTGAATAGCTTTATCTTCTGCCAACAAATCCTGGAAACAGGGAAAACTAAAGCCATTGTGCACAGTCCCCATGCAAGCATATTTGAGAACAAGTCACTGCATAGTTGGTTTTTTAAATTATGATAATGTATGTATACATGCAGTAACCTCTGTATCAACAGTGGAAGTGAGCGACATGGCCCCAACAATAACAGCAGAATATGAGTAAGTATAAATATGCATACCTTAACTGAATCATTTTTATTGTAGTTTAAAATTCCAGGACCAAATGGGTAAAGGTGGAAGGGCAAATTTACAAGCCTAACGCCGCGGTCTTGTGTGGCACTGATGAGGATGCTTTTGAGGTACTTGAAATATCTGCCATCTATATCAACAAAGAAGAGGTTATCTTCAAAGGAATCATACACAAACTCATTACATACAATAGACACTACCGTGCCCACATTCTTTCTACAACTAATCAAGTCAAGTATATTTCTTACAATGCATTACTTCACTACATTCCTCTACATCCTCGAATCACAAGAGTTTTACCAGAATTTAAAGTTGTAATTTTACTGTTTTATATACCTCATTGACTTTATTTTTTTTACTATGTGTTAGTTTTAAGAAGTTGTGTTTGTTCCTTCATTTCAACCTTTCCACTTTAATGAAACATTTTTACCTTTCATAGCTTAAACTCATATAGCTGTTTTTAGTTAGGGCACTTGTTGTAAACATGGTGTGGATCGACTTGAAAGGATAGTGAGCTACGTATAATGGAGGGTTCTCTTTGCGCAACTACTTTATTTTAATTTGAATAGGAGCTAGAGGTCAAAGGGCATGCAAGGGATTCTTCCTTTTATACCCGGACCTCCGAAAGGAGTTCAGAATGTAGTACACGAGGCCACAGATTTCGCGTACAGAGAATAACATTGAATTATAAAAGCGACCTCTACGTTTAACAGGTCACTTGAATCCATAATAATAAAAATGACAATCACCAGGACTATGATATGACAATTAGCAGGTGAATGACATTGCCAGTAAGATTAAGTTAAATCTTGCAGCTTAAACTAAACTGGTCATTAGATAAAATACTCTATTGAATTTGATAAATATACTGATGACTCATGTAGAGATCTGGCCAACAAATACACATCCATAAAGCCAGTAAGTAGCTTCTTACCCAGTAGAAGGAGCTCATGACAACAGAATGAGACGTGAAATTCGTTGCTTATTATCCATACTGAATTAAACTCCTACATCACAAATAGTAAATATTCAATAACTATTGGTAAGCTTAGCAAAAAAGTCAAGTATCAATACTGCTCCAGCAATGAAACTGGTAGATGTAAATGTTATCTTCATACAGGAGTAGCTAAATATGCAGGAACACAAAGCCAACCAGAACCTCAGGTACGCCTAATGGTTATCATCACATATGCTTGAGGCTTGTGAGCAGACAAGAAATTAGTAAATCAACACTGGTGGACATTACAGATGAATGGAAGTGATAAAAGCATAAACCACTGCCTCAAATCTCTCTGCAAAAGGCTTAGGTAGTCCAACACAAGATTTTCAATAGAACACTCACAACACCACTGAACTGATTCATGTGCCTTTACCATGTGACAACAGTCAATAATCCTGAACAGTCTAATACCATGCAACTGATGCACATGATGCCATATGTAATAACCAAGTCAAGCCTTCACCTGTACCATATCTATAATGACTTAGCTATAATAAAACCAACAACCTATTTCATTTTAAGGCCATATAAACACAATGAGTCTCCTGTTATTCCTCTCACCCTACATAATAGCAACTCAAAGGTCACACAGATGTCACGTAATCAGTTATGCACTGGTCATGATCATAAAATCTTCAAACATAACTACACGAAACTAAAACAAAGGGACCACAAACCTTCCCAATTGAGGCTTACGTCTTACTTATAGGGCTCACAAGTAGTCTCTAGCATGAATGTGTGCACACACATACCCTATGCTACCTCCTCAGAAAATAATGATAAACTCTATTTCCCAAAATCTGGTCCATCTACCCATTAGCACATGGCAGTACAGCTGGGAGATATACCGATATTACCATTGCACTTGGCCAAAAG
>WLWD01003225.1_pt1 | contig 27372 bp, 18 predicted proteins | sample 6712731 | NCBI WGS metagenome assembly WLWD01 (sample SAMN12718690, study PRJNA576275) | sponge metagenome | isolation source: marine sponge | host: Mycale hentscheli | place: New Zealand: South Island, Marlborough, Capsize Point | collected 2014-11-01
TTACCCCTGTAAGTGTCTCGCTCGCTCGCCAATAAACAAACTCATATCCCCGATTTTCAATTGTGTTACCCCTGTAAGAGTCTCGCTCGCTCGCTAATAAGTATGTAGCCATTGTGACTATCTAATAAATACAAAACTACTTTCTTACCTCAATTTCCCAAGTACTGGTATTTTCTGTAGTCTCTAATGTCACACTGACTATCTGAGTTACCAATAGCTTTTGGCAACAAGTACTCACAGCTATTATAAACGGCCGAGTTTTTGAAATTATGTCTAGTAAAGGGTCTCAATACCATAGTAACTTTTCACCATAACATTTTGCAACTTGAAAAAACAACAACAAGAAGAAGTTCTATAGAATTACTGCATAGTGTTGAGTCTAACAGCAAGTTTTTAAGACCTAAGTGAATCTTGTAACACTAGAAACAACCTAATACAAAGGAGTAAACGGGATTGTTAAACCAAAAGATTCTGATTAGTGGAGGTATGGGAAGGGGTAGACCACGAAGTACAAAATGACATACGTATGTCCATACTTATATAAACAAACAAATATCCCCGATTTTCAATTGTTTTACCACTGATAGTGTCTCGCTCGCCAACTACTATTTATATCACTTTCCAGATTTAGACACAATGGTGTTGAGGGTTAGCACCTCTTGATGCTTCATTGTATCACATTGTTACTGTAGGGTGGACGTGGGGAATACGGAGTCAGAGGATTGAAAGGACAGAAAGGATTTCAAGTAAGTTAAATACTCGTGTGTATATGAAGATTGAGTTAGCTGTTTTATAGGGTCGACCTGGTGCCAGAGGTGATGATGGAACCATTGGGTTTAGGGGAAGGAGAGGTCGCCGAGGAAGACATGGTATTGATGGATTGGATGGCTACATTGGATATCATGTATGTGCATATATGAAGTGTATAATGAGCAATATGTCATTATAAACTTTCTGGTTAGGGACCAACTGGAGAGAAGGGATATAAAGGAACCAAAGGCCCCCGTGGAATATCTGGAGCAAGAGGACCCCAGGGGCCCCCTGGACCAATTGTTACAGTAAATAAAGTTATTATTTATCCTTTGTTGCTGTGTTGATAATTTAATAATACTATTTTTAGCATCATCAATACATAGGAAGCAGAGTTGACACACAGTCTGGAGATAAAACTGAAGATTCACTGCATATTCCTACAATTCCAGAACAATTGGACGAAATCATTCAGGAAGAAAATTTTCAATCGAATGGCTTTTCTACAACGGCATTCTGCTTTCCTTTGGATATTGGTGACAGAGTCATGGGAAGTAAAGAGTTTCCAGCACAGAGTTGTGAACACATCAAGCGTGTGATGGTGGAGGCTAAGAGTGCCCTGTACTGGATTGATCCTAACTTGGGATGTTCTTCTGATGCTATTCAAGTCTTCTGTGATTTCACATCTGATTCTACTTGTATTTTTTCAGGACACAATAAAGTAAGAGTTTGCGAGGGTTAACTTGTATTCCTTCTATATGCTTTATTACTGTGGCTTTTATTCCAGAGCAGAGACATTTGCAAATACATGATACCGATACCTTCATTTATACTTGTCAAAGATCATTACTTAACCACATTGTATGAACTAACACTTGTAGCTATTTGTATTAACTCTTCTGACTCATTCCACTCATTTTTTTAAATTTATTATTATTAGCTATTATTATTATTATTATTATTATTATTATTATTATTTTTTTTTTTAGACTGATCAACATTTCATAGACTGGAAGGCTGATATCTCGACACAGAAACTTTGGATATCGCAGGGAATGAGGCAAAAGAGAGTGAGTTCAAAGTTTACTATTGGAGTCTTAGATGTACCTCGTTATTGTTGCATTTGCATCCCAGCTAGATTTAGTGTTAAAATGTGAGCTTTTTAAGCCAATGGATATTTAGTTTGATTGCCAAAACTATAATATAGTATGGCAAGATAATGAATTAGTGTGAAAATTTTCCCCTAGTGATTACACTCACTCTAATCAGCCTTCTAGTTAATACTTTATTTTTATCTTACCCCCCACCCCCCTCTCAGTTGTTCAGCTACCTTGATAGAGTGCAGTTAAATTTCCTCCATCTCACCAGTAACCATGCCACCCAGCGAATCTCCATATCATCTCACCAGCCGTGTCAACACCAACTTGACAAGATCCATTTCTCACATAGCAAGTGGAAAGACAGAGATAAGTGGCCACTGGAAGCCCTCACTGCTAGGGGGGAAAGATTAAGCTCTTTAGAGCTTATGGAGCATTGGGTTGGATGCAATTGCTCCAAGATAAAGAACCAGTCGTCTGCCACACAAGAAGAATGTAGTCTCCAGTTTGAAATGAACTCTGAACTCACCCCCTCCCTTTATAATCACATACCTATTGTAGATATGGCACTTTCCCATGAACTATGCCAAGAGCAGTTCTCTAGCTGCATTATTGAGTTTGGACCTATATGTTTTCATCAAAGCCATCAAACTTTCAGTGGCGGTTGATTTGTGTTGACATCACATTTGTATTTTAAATTTTGCTCTATTGACAACCATTGCAACCTTCATGTACTGGCTTTAGGTTAATGTTACTGTTTTTGTGAAGGAAACACAATTTGAATTGTGTGGCTGCTGATGAAGATGTTTTGTTTCACAATAGCTACTTATTACCAATTGACAGTTTAGCTATTATTAATTTAAAAATCTAGCTACCTGAACTAACTTGTTTTAAATAGTTTCTAAACAACCTCAAATAATATTAATTGTAAGAGTTATGTATTTGAGGAGGCCAATTAGCTAATTAGTTTTTATGCGTTTCCTATAGCTAGATCCATGGTACAAGTTGGTTGCACTACTCGGTTGGGCCATAACGTGATCTGTACTTGTACCATGACATGTTCAAACCATCTTATCAGATTGCTCAATTTACAGTAAATATAATTTCATACCCACCTCCAAGAGGTGGGTAAGTGAAGTGTATAATCAACATTAGTTTTTCTGAAGTTGAAATCATCGCTTCATCATCACAGTTTATGTTTAAAGGCGGTGGAAATGTAACGAAGTACACTTTTCGTAGTTGGTATTATAGAGTGACCTTTAGCAGTGATAACTGTAAATGTTGGACATTTCACTCCCTCCCCCCCAAATACAACAATATCCTGCCAATAGTTGGTCTTTTATACTATTTCAAATGATAACTATGGTATAAAAAAGTTAAACCTCGGTAACTCACGCTTGCTGTGACACTGATCTGGATAACAATTTTTCTTGTAGCTAGAGATAGAAATATTAGTTTAGACTATTGAGTAATAAAGAAAGGCATAAACATTAGTAACATGATGTAAAATTGTGCCATATTGCTGGCTACTGTAACGTTTTACTTTCTTCATAATATTATTGTTTTAATTCTAATACAGCTTTCTGTGCTGCACTTTGCTCAGCTTCTTTCTTAGTCATTGCAGCACCAGTAACATTTCTTTGAAGTTCTTGGATATAAACAGATGATAAGAATTGAGGTGGTTCACTACCTTCAACTGCCGCTGAGTAATACACAATCTCTTTGTTTGGCTCTCCTTTCTCATCGTAATACTCCTTCAGCTTAGATTTCCAGTTAATTTGTTCATCATCTTGGACTCTGCATGGGATTTCAGAGCACGTATTTACTTGTTCTTGTAGTATTGTTAATATTTTGAGCATGTTTGAGCATGCCTGTTCTTCTGCCTCATCTTGTCGTGAAAAAAACTGCTGACTATCTGTTTCAAAGTTGAGATTTTTCTCTTTAATTGATATAACACATTTGTATATCCTCTGCATTGGCTCCTGGATGAACTCAATTATACTGATATTAGGTGTGATGCCGTTTTTCTGGCAATATTCGTGGAATTGAGTGCAGTCACTTGATGTAATATTTGGTGTAGGTAATATAAGGCCATCGGCTTTTTCTTTTTTTAATTCATCAGAGTAACTGGATGAAGCAGTTGACAAATTATTTGTTTGAGAATTGGCACCTATGGCTGCAATGCTATGTAAATCAGCTTCATTTTGAAATTCATTACTGAATGAACCAGTTGGAATATTTGTTTGAGAAGTAAAGCATGTGGCTGGAATGCTATGTGAACCAGTGACCTCTTGACCTGTCACTGTAAAGAAAAAATATATAGCTAGTTGTATAATTTTTTTCTTAAAAAAACTAACAATTGTTATTATCATTTCCTCAACTTTCAATATGTCAAATTAGACCCTCTGAAATTACATAACTACTTTTTATTACATCAATAAATCGCACACAAATCAAAAGCAAAACTTAAAGCTTAATTTGAAGTTGAGTACTTTTTAGGTAGACTACGCAATACAATAATAATAATAATAATAATAATAATAATAATAATAATATGGTATGCTTGAGCACAAAAAGGCAACTGAGCCATTTCCAATAGAGAACTTTAAAAAAATTACATTTATATTATTTAGACTTCTGACTCTTCAAATTGAATAGTGATTATAGCATTTAGCTATTCATAGTTTTAACTTTATTTTATTTTTTTCAAGGACTATTTTCATCCATCCCCCTTATTTTTCCACTCCCAACTAACCATGCATTGGCTGATACATATCATAACTTGTACCACCCAGGTTACCATGACTACAATGCAGTTCTGTATCTTGTTTTTGTTGAACTAAAAAAAAAAATTACATAAAATAAACGTTGTTAGCTAATATGCCTAAAAATTTCACAGAGATATGATATGGAGCATTCATTAAACACATCTGCTATTACTCACCCTCGAAAAGATGAAGAGCACTGAAATCTTCAATGAAATAGTTTGTATTTGCTTTTAAAAATCATGCTAGTTTGAATGACATGTAAAAAATACTAAGAATATGCTTACCAATTGATTGATTACAATCCTTATTTTGCTTCATATCTACCAAAGAAGATGAATGCACAACACCTACACAACCGAATATCAGCATACATGTACATACTATCCTTCCCAATGAAACTAACTTGGCGTGACTGCCTCACGAAGTTGCATTGAAAATGGAGGAAAATTTGGATTAGAGTACAACCGATCTAAGAGAGAGAATTGTTACATTCTATAATAGCATGCTTTCTATCAGTGATTATATTACCTCGGTTTGTGGACCTTTTGCAGTGATCATATACCACAATACCCCCAAGTACAACTTCTTTTACTTCGTAATCTACAAGCACCCTTTGCATGCACTCAATGTGGTACTTAAAGAGAGGGACTAACTGGCTCGGTAATGCCCAAGATACCACAAAACATCCTCCCTGAAAATGCTTGTAACAGATCCACCCAGCGTAATCCAACAGTGATGGAATGCATTTTCTTGCAAGAGTCTTGCGAAACGCATCAAGTTGTGCCAGTGTTAAACTGCGCTTATCAAACTTGACCTTTATTTCATCACACTCCGGGATTTCTCGATTGTGACTTCCCCAGCATTCAACAAAGTCTGTGACAAGGGTTCCTTTTTTAAACTTTTTCAGTCCAGAAACGTATTTGTCCAATTCATTTTTCAGCTTTTTGTTCCCACACTTTTTAATGAAGTGCTCCAATAACTTGTAGTCCAAAATGTTCCAAACTTCCATGTTTAGAATAGTAAACAAGCTATCCAAAGTTTCATCATCTGCGACCTTCTTACAGATTTTCTTCCACATCGGAAATACATAAATATTAATAGAACATGGTAGTAAAGATATGCAAGAAGTCAGTTTTTCCACGTGAAAGTTATTATTCTTCAAGTGTGCCAAAAAACCTTGTGCCAAGTCCAAAAATTTGGATTCAAGATCATCAATCTTGTCAGAAAGTGATATTAGAGTGGATTCTCTATGAACTGAACTTGCACACAATGTCATCACCATAGAAATAAAATTGAATAGCAAAAAAAATAACAGTAAAGAGAGGGAATATGCGATCTATTATAATTACCACTATTGCTTCCATAAAACTCAGCCATATGTCCAGTGATCCTTAGTTAGAATTTATATCTTGATTTGTACAACAACAAATCATCCACAGACTGTAGGAATTTGACTTAAGGCATTGCAACAAGCTATAAAACTAGCTAGATGCATTGTTTGTGCACATTGCCTAGGGACCGCAATCGAAATTCCACGCTGTTTCTCGCGAGTGACCCCTTTTATTTTTTTTCTTTAGTATTTGCGTAAGTTAGGTAAAGCGTCACCCGTGCAGTGCGTTGTGGGCGGGGAGCTAATGCAGAGGGCATCCCAGCAACCCGTAGTAGCCGACTACGAGACCCACTACAGTAAGACTGCGCTGCTCTCCTGGTCGTCAGAATACTTCAACCGAAGCGTAGTAGACTATTGAAGAGCCTCTAAAAAAAAGACTATAGCAGACAATTGCACTTTGACTTCAGCGTGCTGCTAAATTTCGTCAACAGTGAAGTGCTCTCGAGAAACTGTGAGAAAAAAAAAAAAGAGGTGTAGCTCAAAGCTCTCTTCTAATTGTGCGGTCTTTTCGACAGGTTATGGGCCCAGACACACTTTGGCAGAGATAAGCTGGTGGAGTTGAACTAACTGTAACTGTGAATTTGTTGATTGAATGGTTCAAATTACCCAACCTGGAGAGTTCAGTTGACAAAATAAGGCGACTATGAACAGTGTGAATGGAACAGGAAGTGCCATATATGTAATGGTTCAACTTGCAAGACAGAAGACAATATTTGGCATGATGATCTGGACAATCTTGGAATACAAAAGTCATCAAAGGCTTGCAAGAAGCAAGTTGGTGGTGGGAGGATTTAATTTTGATACATTTGATTTTTGTGAGGCATGTGTGGAAGGCAAACATTAGCTAAGTCATTTCCTACCAGCAATAGTGGAAGAGCAAAGGAGCTACTATCATTGTAGCTATAGCCAGCAATTATGTAAGTGCTCTTTGGGTGGAGACGAGTTTTTTTTTGTTTTGTTTTTTGTTTTACTATTTCTCTCACTACACTGTTATGAAGAATAAAGTATTCAATTCTTTTTTGAAGCGGAAGACAGATTCAGTGGAAAACACGTAAAGTTCTCATTCTGACACAATGATGAATGTGTTTCTACTGAATTTGAGAACTACTTGAAGTCAATTGTGAATACAGTTCCCCAATCATCCAAGTCCATAGACAATGGCGACCCTGCTTATAACTCTACAAAGTTAACGTGCTAACAGCGGGGAAGAAAACGGCCGTAAAGCAACTGAAATAGCACTGGGTTTTGCCTCATGCTGTTTCAATCGCGTTACTCATGCTACTAACATGGCTACCTGTGATATTACTCATATAAATAATTATTACAATGCTATGCAAATGTTTACAATTATTATAGAATCAAATCTTTCAATTTGCTACCAGAATTTTTAAAAATCTTCACTAAATAAAACAACAACAAACAAAAAAATACAAAACAACTGTGGGTCTGGCCTCCCAGAAGGAGGAAAAGAAGAAGAAGAAGAAAAAGAAGAGAAAAGAGTGAAGACTAGAGAAGAAGAATATAAACTGCTTGACGCATGCCCGGGTTGCCTTCTTACTCGTGTTCAATTCTTGGCTTAAAACCTAAGTGGTCCTTGTTGACTGGGAGGGATTGGTGAGGAGCCCAGCTAACTCTTCACGTCCTGTTAAGGTCTCCGAGGTACGAGGAAGGACTGGTGGCAGCGTAACGTACTTAAGAGGCCTGGAAAAGTCCCGAGCTTAATCGCCCACGGAGCTAACCAGACGACCTCACCCCCCACAACAACAACAACAAAACTTTAGGAGGTACTTGCAGCTATACAGTGTGGTTTTAAATGATTGTACTATAACAACAACAACAACAAATAAAAGTAATGCTGTAAAAATGAATAGATGTAGCAAATGTAAAAACAATCCATAAACAATGTATGCAAAGTATCTATGAAAGCTTTAAGAGCAAAATAAAAAGCTGGCACTTGTGTATGGGACACTTCCAAATTACACTTCCAGTATCGGTAGAAGACATCCTCAGCTCCAAGTGAAAGTGGAAGTATTGAACTGCTGAGTATTCACACATACCAATGTTCATCGAGTCTATATTGCTCGATACATAGTCATCAAGCTCCACGTGATTCGTGAATGGAAATTTCTCCACACCCCTATTCAAATCTGCTATGTAACTACTCAGAGCTTCAGTTAGATAGGGTAGAGTATCAATTTTCAATGCCCCCATGATTCCCTTCACAAATGCCTGGCTGTCATGTGTAAAAGGTTTGTACTGGTAGAAGCGATTGTAGATGATGATGTGCTTTACAATACACTCAATAATAATCTTCCTAGAGTTCAATAATCTATCCACACCCTGGCTATGAGTGGCTTCTCTAGATTCCAAGATAATTGCCAAGAATTGAGATAAATCTATAGAAGTAAGAGTTTTGGCAGGAAGACTGCTGTGAGGAATGATTATGCTTGCATCAGTCCACTCTATCAGTTGGTCTTCCACTTGGATTGATGTCTGAATAGTATCATCTTCATCCAAGATTACGTGAAGGATGACTGTCATAATATTTGGATGTTTTCTGGATACTGAAGGCATTTCTGAGGCCGCCACTAAGTCTGGCTCATCCAAACAATGCTCAAAATATTTCATCATTTCTTCTGTGCTCGTCAACTCTTTCGGTAGCTCTCTCTTAGGAGACGTATGAGGTAGCTCCATTTCGCCAATCTCTGAGACTTCCTGTTCATCAATAGCTTCCTTGATTTGAGTTGACAATCCTAGAATTTCTGGTTTTACTGTAATTAAAACAAAAGTGAGAATTTATCAAGTAAACATACAAAGTTGTTTTGATTCAGAGCTTTTAGCTTTAGCCCATTAGCTATTTGGTTTGAAGTTTAATCTAGGAGTTATATACAAAAAGTAAAATGGTAGACAATGAAAATTTCTAGAATTATAATAATTATTATATTATTATTATTATTATTATTATTATTATTGTTATTATATCATTATTAGATTGAACCTTTTTATGAATGGTCAGAACTTAATAAGATATTATCATTATTATTATTATTAGGAGATATGGCTAATAGTATGGAAAAGTGTGGCATTCACGAGTCATGTGAGAAAAACTTCACGAGTCAAAACGAAGTGAAATATCTTGCAGCATAAGTGCTATTAATATCACACTTCTTGGTGCTATCATATGTCAACATTATAGCAAAGGATAATAGTTTATTTCAGCAGTTAAGAAATCCTTATCTTTGTATAAGTTGCTGTATGTTTCCATCAAATATAGCTATCACCCCACTCTGATTTGATTATTCACCCTTTCTTTGTTGCTAACGTAGCATTGCCCAGGAATTCTACGACTATTGTCTAGTGGATGAAATGCATCCAAGCCATGGATATACATTGGTGTGACCAGTAAGATCATTATTATAATTTCCACTGCTATAGTATTTCATTACACTTTTGTTTGGAAAAATGACTCAGCTATATTAAACTACTAGTGGTGTGCTTGAGCACAAATGGTGAGCGAGCCTCCCTAGTTAGGTTACATAAAACTACAGTATTGTTATAATTCATTTTAACTTCTAGCACTCCTATAAAACAGTTGAGTTTTTAAATTACATTTATGAGGTAAAGGGGTTCAATGCCATAGTAACCACTCGCCATAACTGTTTGACTTAAAAAATAAAACAAAAAACAACAACTGGCATTTTTAAGGAATTACAGCACTTACCTTTGTGGTTAGACTAATGAACAATGGACTTTCAAGTAAGAACAATACTGTTGCTAGGTTGTGTAACTATGACAAATACAGGCTTTAACTTACCACCACCACTAATTAGAATAGAAAATGAACTCCGGTAAGTTTGCAAGTTTTAACTGCACCCACTAAAGAAGTACAAAACGACATATATATACTTCCAAACATATAGTATGTATAAACAAACAAATATGTATAGTGTCTCACTTGCTTCGCTCGCTCGCCAATTCTTATTATTGTTATTGCTGTTGTTGTTATGGTTATTTACTATAAGGCAACAAGACATCACATTGAGTGGAAGTTGGCAACTTCACACTTTAGAAGCTATGAAAAGACTCGCATCAACCAGACTTTATATTTTATTGTTACCCAAAATCTTCCACCACACTATTCCTAAAAAGCCTTAATTTATTAACGCTTAACAGTCATGTATTGAATTAATTGGCTAGCAAGCATTCAAATTGATTGTCAGCTGCTCACTAGGCATCCTCACATGCACTAGGCAGGAATTTATACAGAAAACGGATCTAGGAGGGGGAAAAAACAACTTTCTTAGATTTTTGGAGGGCCAATGAGAGTAAAATACGGACATCACATTATGTTGTATAGAGACCCTTGCAGTACATAAATACATGCACAAGTAAGCTGATTTTATGTTGCATAGTCAAAATACCACAAAAGGATTTTGAGGGGAGGTGAAAGCTTTTCTAGGGAGGGGGGGGGGGGGGGGGGGGGGTGTGGGGGGGGGGGGACGGTTTCCCCGTGGCCCCCCCCCCCTTAATGAAACCCTGACACTAGGTACGATGCACTCCATCATTGGCCCTACATCTGGATCATGACATTCTCCATACCCATGGTTGTGCCCAAGGTAGCATCATACAGCTGCTGGGGCAGACCCAAAGCTGTCAGTATCGAAACAATTGCAGGCCTTGGTCACCACCCTAGCATTAGATGGCCAAAGAAATGAAAAATGAAATACCAAGGTGCAAACCCACAGTGACTAGGCTAGCTACCACAAAATTAGTGCTCAGACCAAAGAATAAATTATGAGGCATATACCTAATCAGGTTGTATCAATACGTGAAAATAGTACATGTAAATTCAGTCTTACTTTAAGAGGCTAAACCTGTACGGGAAGCTAACCAGTAGTTTCAATGAGAAACTCCAATTGCTGCACTCAGTAAACTACTTAGCATAAAAGCCAAACTACTGAGGGTAACAAGAGATTAATTTCTCACATGATAATGAGGGGGCATTACCCATCACACAAGCTAGCTAGTACCTACACAGAGCTGATAAAACTGCTTCACGTTTTCTAAATCGGTTAAAAAAATTAGCTCAATAAATAACTTTAATCATCGCTCTGAGTAAGTTCATACCTAATTCAACGGTTATTTGTCAGTAATTTCTAAAATCAGAACGCGACAGACAGACAAGATGACTCCTATGAGGGTTAAATATGTATAATCTTGATCCCAAAATGGCTATGTAACTGGACAGAGAGGTCATTTTATTGTTTATAAAAACAGCTAGGCTAGCTCACTGGTATTTCTGCAGAAACATACCACTAGGTACTACTAATTAACATTTACTCGTACATTGTATTATGCAACTTGCTTTCATTTTTACCTGTTTTCCTGTTGACAACGTCAGAAATCTTTGTGGCAGTTCTAGTGTCTCCACCAGCACAACAAATCTTTAATAAGTCATGATAGGTGCCTGCAGCTTTGTTTTTCCAAAGTAACAGTGCAGCTAGCCTGTAAAAAAAATAGAATACAGCATTGGCTTCATTAAATTGTCATACCATAGACTCGTTGTAAAGAGCCCTGCCTATAACTCAAAACGGTAAGAAATAAAAAATGGGCACTTAACGGATGGTAAGCTGTTAAATCTACACTCAACTTAATTATTAAACCACTTTTAACTACAGCATAAGTGTAAATCTAATAAAGTATATTAATCATATTATTTTGGAAGATTTTAAAAGTACACAAAAAAAGCACTCTTAAAATCTTAGCTTAACAAACCTTCTTTCCTCAACACTACTGTGTTCATTCTTAATATCTTGAATATCCACATCTTCTAAGTGCAGCTGAGGTGCCATTGACTCCCAAAGGGAGAAGTCACAAGCCAGTGTTAAGATGTCATGCTGATCACTCACTTTTTCATTCAAGTAAAAATATGCTTCAGGGGAAATACAGCTCAAAAGAAGTGAATACAAATCTGAAATAACAATAGGTATATATGTGTTTAGTAATGCAAATTAAACTCACTGATAGCTTTCAGCCGTGATTCATAGTCTATTGCTGCAACTCTTTTCACTATAATAGCACAAAAGCATTGAAATACACCTCCACAGTGTTAACAATTACTATAGCTGAAAACATATCAATAAGAAAATTTCAGGACATCTTTAGCTACCTCGGTGTATAATTTTGTCTTATTGATCTTTACAAAAGCTCATAATAGGAAATCTTACCATAATGCATTGTTTTCTTGTCTCTACCATGTACCAGTCTAGTAATTCCTAGATAAGCAGATTTTGACTTTTCTAAAAACATATAATGTAAGATCTCAGTAAATACAGCATTCAAGAACTTTAATTTCAGATGAATAGCAAAATGTGCATGGTTGACTTTAAAACTATTTCACTTCAGCAAGAAGAGAAATAAACGATTGGTCCACACAATAACTTTTCAAGTCATTTAGCTAGGGAGTTGCGTTTTGAGGCGCAAAGTTATGCTGGTAATCGAAGACTTACACTAACCCTCACATTATTACATGTGCATTGCTTTGAGGGTAAATTAAAATTTTGGTGGAACACTCCATCCAGATCATTCTGTGGTCTCCTAAGAGTTCCACAAGACATTTGATAGCACAGTTTTCCTAGACAACCCTTGTTATAATTACCCTCAAATTATAGAAACTTTATGTCAACAGAATACAACATCATTTTGTCAGTAACTCACCACTTATTACATGAAGAAAAGACTTTTTAAGTAGTTTATTTTCATTGTAATCACACCCACTTTCTTCTGCATAATTAGCTATAGCAGGACAAAAAATATTTAAAATTCATATAATCTAGAATCTGCAAAACTAACCAGATAATGGCTGGTGAACATTACAGCTTGTATCACCCAAGTTTCCCTGAGTACAATGCTGTTCTTCAACTTGATTTTCTTGTTTAGTTAAATTACATAAAATATTGAGCTAATGGTAATTTGTTACACTCACAGAGAATAAGAGAGCCAATAAATGTGATATTGGTCACTTATAAAAAAATATTTAAACTAAAATTACTCACCCTCGAAAATATTAAGAGCACTGAAGTCTTCAACACAATAAGTTGTATTTGCTTTTTAAAAAAATCATGCTAATTTCAATGACATGAAAATATTCAAAATATGCTTACCAAGTGATGGATGGCAATCTTTATTTTGCCTCAGGTCTACTAAAGAAGATGAATTCACAATACCTACAACGAAACTGCTGAGATTAGCATACATGTACACATTATCCATTTCAAACTAACTCGGTATAACTGCCTCACGAAGTTGCATTGAAAACAGAAAATTTGGATGAGAGTACGACCGATCTAAGATAATGAAAATGTTAGCATGGTTTTCATTAGTAATGAACACATTACCTCTGTGTGTGGACCTTTTGTAGTGATCATATACCACAGTACCTCCAAGTACAACTTCTTTTACTCCATATTTTACAAGCACCCTGTGCATGCACCTTATGTGATGCTTTAGGAGAAGGACTAACTGGCTCGGTAATGCCCAAGATACCACAAAACATCCTCCCTGAAAGTGCTTGTAATAGATCCACCCAGCGTAATCCAACAGTGATGGAATGCATTTTCGTGCAAGAGTTTTGCGAAACGCATCAAGTTGTGCCAATGTTAAACAGTGCTTATCAAACTTGACTTTTACTTCATCATAATCTGGTATTTCTCGATTGTGACCTTCCCAACATTCAATAAAGTCCACTACAAGGGTTCCTTTTTTAAACTTTTCCAGCTCAGAAATGTACTTCCCCATCTCCCTTATCAGATTCTGGTTTCCACACTTTTTAATGAAGTGTTCCAATAACTTGTAGTCCAAAATGTTCCAAATTTCCATGTTTAAAATAGTAAACAAGCTATTCAAAGTTTCATCATCTGCGACTTTCTTACAGATTTTCTTCCACATTGGAAATACATAAATATTTATAGAACGTGGTAATAAAGATATGCAAGAAGTCAGTCTTTCCACCTGAAAGTTACTATTCTTCAAGTGTGCCAAAAGGCCTTGTGCCAAGTCCATAAACTTGGATTCAAGAGCACCAATTTTGTCAGAAAGTGAAATAAGAGTGGATTCTCCATGAATCTCAACTGAACTTGCACGTGATGCTGTCATCACCAAAACAGCAAGGAACAATAAAATTATAAAAAAGCATAATAGTAATCTCATTATTAGTAAACCTGAATATTGTAAAGAGAGGGAGACTATATAATCCACGTAAAAGTACTTACCACTACTGCTTCCGTTTGGTGCAGCTGTGTCCAATGATCCTTTATTAGTAGACATTATGTCTTCATCTATACAACAACAACAAACACACTCATGAGCCCTACACATTTGTACCATATTCTAATATATTTGCTACCAATAAAAATCATAATTGTTTTGCACCTATGACCCCAATTGTTCGTGCTTGCATAATCAAAAGATTGGTAGCCAGCCAATAGGACAAGAGATGAACGTTCGGTTCTAACAACTCTTATTTTTACTGTAACTTTATCCTCAATCTATAAATCTTGGTCAGAATTCACAATTGAAGTAATAAAGCTGTGTGAACATTTGGTTTCAAAATAATTGTTGGTAGATATACTGGTAAATTATATATAGCTATTTATTCCACACTAGATATCTTCACAATGTTATTTTTAGGGAAATAACTCATGATATTTCTATTGCCACAAACTCATTACCCTAGTAGTCATAGCAACAGGCCTAGCTTACTAGATGTCCTGTTTTTACAGCTATTTACCTTGTAGGCAAACTGGTTAGAGCAGCTGCTAAAATATCAGCTGAGGGTATGGGGAGCCCCTACAGCTAACTTTACACAATGAGTTACCAATCCTAGTACAAACTAAAGCAGTGAAGATATCTAGCATAGAATAAACCACTATTACACTCTTCAGAGTGATATGGCAAGATATTTCACTCTCCGGCTATATTTTCACTCTGCCTCTGGCTGATGAAGATAAATTAGCCTGCTCCATGAAATGTTTTGCCATACCACACTCTGACTCATGCAATAAATATTATATGTGTGTGTGTGTGTGTGTGTGTGTGTGTGTGTGTGTGTGTGTGTGTGTGTGTGTGTGGTGTTTAATGCCAGATATCTTCACAATAGTTACAAGACCTGTGAGATATTTCAAGATATCACATGCATTGCTAAGCAACCAGCCTAGCTTACCAGTTTGTGGGTTTTTATTGTATGTATTAATATCTTCATAAGAAGGAACTGATACAAGAATACAGTAGGACCTCAGTATAATGAACACTTTGGGACCACAGGGTGTTCGTTATAGTGAAATGTTCGTTATACTGAGGTTCATTGAGTTTAATTAAATTTTTGACTTCAAATTGTAAATGCCAGCAATGGAGACCGGTGGGAGCAAAACAGCTGCTTTTGCAGTGTGGTTTGTGGCATGCTCAAAATTTTTGCAAATTGCAAAATTTTTGCAAATTGCACCGTTTGTTATACCGAGTCATCCGGATAAGTGAGTTCCGTTATAGAGGTCCTACTGTAGTTAATAATTGTTTTTATAAGGGCAGTTTATTCTACTACCTCCTCCTATACTGGTTATGCTTTTTGCTGAGTTCTAAATTTTTAAGATAACTTCAGTTGTATCCTTACCTTCAATTTTCAAATACATACACAATAATAAACTTCATAACTCCAGCAAACTTTTTTTAAGCTATACATACAGTGTAATTCTGAATCAATTAAATAAACGTGGACTAGTAAAATTGGTGTAGTCATACCACAGTACACATGGCGTGTTAAGCGCCCGCTTTATATATCCAAACGGCAAGGCTTATCGGAGAGTGATGGGCACTTGGGGGCTGAGCGCCTCTGTCTATTAATCAGCTGCTATTTGCTGAGATGCACGGGGTACTTAATAAAAAGAACTTATAGTCGGGAAGAAAATGGGGGCTTAACAAAAAAAACAACGCTTAAACAAAGAGTGGGTGCCTAACAACTACTCTCATATCTTCTATGGTAATTTGACTCGCACTATCTCGATCTTCCTCGGAATACCCCCTCTCAGAAATCCTGGCTACGCCCCTGGAATAAACCATTTATTACACTCATGGCAAGATATTTCACTCTCGGACTTTATTTTCACTCGCCTATGGCCTTATAGCTCTATGGCTCGTGAAAATACATTAGCATGCTCATGAAATATTTCACCATATTGACTATGACTCATGCAAAAGTATCATATATTATTGTGGGTGGACAGTTAATCGGAACCACATGCTGCCACCAGATTCTGTGCTTTTCTTCTCTTGCCCTTGAGCAAGACCCTTTCCAAATTCACTTAGGTAGAGTTTAAACTTAATTTTAATAGAAGAAGCTGTAGCATACACTCACAAACACTATAAGAAGCACAATAATTTTTCAACATAAAGTTAACAGAAGCTTTTATAGATGAATACATGACCACAAAGGAATCCAGAAATTGCATGATGAGTAGAACACATAACCTTGAACAATCAGCACTAATTTATAAGTTACATGAATATAGCAACATGACTACGTACACTTCATTTACAAGCAGCATGGATACTGCAAGGAAGCTACAACAATGTCGTCCAATGGAAGGAGAGCTTAGAGTTTGCTATTGACCCCAAACAGCTCCTAAATCTACTTTTGATAGTATTCCACATGATAATAGAAATTGTAACACAAAGCAACATTCCTATGTGGAGGTAGAATTGTGAGATCTGAAGTCTTCCATAACAAGCAACAACACACCCTCACGTAGTCATAAGCTACATAAAATTACATACTTACATTTGTCTTGTAGCAGCTTCACCAAACTATTTGCACCATTTTGGTCCAGAACAGCTAATAATTTGTTAAAGTGTGAAGAATTGTGCCTAATGAAGGCTGTTACACCTTGCACAAGTTCTCTGCCCCTGTCTTGAGGGGTTTTATCGGAGGCCACTGCTTGATAAACTTCATAAGAAATCAAGCCTTCGCTTACGAGTAAATCAGACATTGTTTTTGGCCCTTGAGCTACTAATCCATCCACTAAACCCTGCGTACATGCTAGCAAACTCATATACTCAGCACTATTCGCCATCTCTCTATAGTAGTTGTGTACTAGACCCTTTACCCAACCACTTCATCCCTAGACCATCGCTAAAACCCTTTGCCAAATCGATTGCAGCCCCACCCACATCGTTACAAAAGGTAGGTTATTTGCTAGTCGTAGCGTTCTTCCACTGTCTGACTGCAACAGCACAAACGTAAAGGGGTTAATTAGATGTAATAACATAAATGATGCACAAGATAATTAAGGAGTGTTAATTAGATAGTGAAATGGGTGGCTTGTGACAAGCTAAATAACATTTTAGTTATACTAGCAATGAGCATTTCACTGTTACAACCCAAATCGGTCACATTTCTGTCAGGCAGCATTTCTTTCCTTGCAATTATTGATTGATGTCATGGATTTTATTCCATATACATGGAATAATATTATTGAAGCATAAAAATTTTAGGCACTGTGTCTCCTCCAATATCTTGCTATAGCTACATCTGCCAGTATAAATATTGTAAGCTTAAATTGTGGTCTTAACACATGGTACCCCATTACTGTTACTGTTAACAACTTTACAGTGATACACATGGACACACTTACACCAACCCCCATTGGGAATAACTTAAACTTAAAAAAACCTATCTTTATAATTAATCTTTAGTTATCTTTGAGATCTCATTCTCTCAGCGGGCTAGAGAGCAGAGCCTCCATTCTATTGTTGTGCATGTTTAGTCATTATCTCCTTTGCTGTAAGGTCACTAGCTATATAAGCCAGCAGCCATTTCAAAATCTTTAGTTCTAACATTTTGGAAGAACTGGTTGCATGATTCTATGGAGGCAAACTACACCACACAGTAGCCTACATTTTATATCTGGATGTTTGCACCTTAAGTTCTAAGAGGTTGATGTGAGGTTGGAGTGCATGAAAATGTCCATCCTAAACTGACTCCCACTTATGTTCACCCATTCCCACAAATACTGGTTAGTTAGCAGAAGTGTCTGTGCCACTCCCCCTCCTCGTTAAAGCCATCTAAGCAGGAGCTTGGCAGCCTGGACTAGCAGCTCAGCAGTATAGAGCATAGGGGCAGCCATCAGCCTTAGCCAAAGATCTAATTTGTCCACACTAGCTACCAAACAAGTCAAATAAATTAGAAGCCAATGATCTGACCACTTTCTCTCTACAGCAGACCACTTGGTACTGCTAACTGCTATCCTTGTATGTACTAAACACTACCCCCCCCCCCCCCCCCCCCCCCCACACTTCTTCCCTCCTTCCCCTTCCCTGTAAGTGAGGCTAACACAGGAAGCAATTTGTTTAGTAGAATTTGGTTCATTAGCAGAACATTTAGTATTTATTAACTAGCTATATAGCTAAGTTTACACTTGAAAACAACTACAACAACAACAAAAAACAAACAAACAAACACTATATTGTTTTAATTGATGACTAACTAGACTTGTTAGCTACACAAGTCTACCAGCAATTCGACGGTCCTACACACAACATAAACAAATCAGTCTGCAATCTGCAACAGAAAAAACAGAATTCATTTTGTATGGCGTGGTTTTCCAGCCCATTCTTAAAATTTAAATTGATAATATTACCTTGACAAAAGGGTCACTAGCAAGCTCGATAGCAGTTGGCCTAGAATCTTCATTAACATTGAGACATTTGTTTAAAAACGCATGCCCCTCCTTACTGAGAGTCATAGCAGGTATAAATGGCCGCTCTCCTTTGCTCAACTGATCAATGATGGCCCATGGCTCACTATAATCTGACCACGGCAGCTGAAACACACACACACAGAGAAGTGTGAATAAATCATGACCACTTAAATATTAATTAGCTTTCAATAATCACACAAAACTAAATTTATAGTAATAATATTTGAAAATACAAGATAAACTATGATTATAGGGTCGATGTTACACTTCACATAATCTAAACAAATATGTAGATAGGTCCCTATAATTTTATTTTAATTTTAGCTAGTTATTTTTCCAGTATTTTTAATTGTTCAAGTGCACCTGACAATGAGCTAATCTAGGAGGTTTTTGATGATTGTGAGCAATTACCTAAATTCAGACCTTCTACAAAATGTAAAAATTATTTATGCAAGTGATTTTAGTGACAACTATTATAGCTACACTGGAAAAAACACATTCACAAAATTTTGGCCTAATACAAAGACAAACCTTTCCAGTGGCCATCTCAATGACAGAGCATCCCACAGCCCAGACGTCCATTGGCTTCCCATATTTGTTACTAATTATAACCTCTGGGGGCATGTAAGCTGCACATTAAATTACAACACTAAAGTAACTGGGTAGTTAAGTAAGTAGATAGGTTGAGGAATGTATGTATGAATGTATGAATAAATGAATGAATGAACAAACAAAAAATTTAACAAACAAATGTATGAACGAATAAAGCTAAATTTCAAATACTTATTTCAACAATTCAATTTGGACTACATTTTGAAATTATATAGGAATTAAAGAGAGCTTAGTATCCACAAATGTCATGAAAAACTGATACACTGAAATAACGGTTAGTGGCATTTAAAAAGAAAAATCAAGAAATATCTATTAACCTTCCCCCCTCCCCCTCCCAATTAATCCAAGAAAGGTTTCCAAGTATCTGGTTATTTTATATTATGTATAAAATAATGAAGGTCACTGCAAAGTGATCCAAATTATCTATAACATTTAAAGTTACGGCTAGCGCTGAGTTAAAAAAAAATCAAAAAGACTTTCATAATAATGAGTAGTTAATAAGCTGAAGGGAAGATTAGTAACTTAGCAGAGAAATGAATGGAGTTGAGGCGCATGTAAAAACTTACGAATTATGTCAGCACGTTCTGTTATTTCTTGAGCATTAAGAGTGAAGTGGAGACCAAAATTACCAAGTTTGATGGCACCTTTGGAGCTGAGGAAAATGTTGGCACCTAAATAATAATAATAAAATACAAAACAAAAGAAAATACAGGGTAAGATTGTATCAATCTTTATTGCAGCAGAGTGAGGAGAACACAAGTAAATACAAATAGCATATTGAGTAGCAAAGAAAGTAATGGAAATTAAAATAATCCAGTAAAGGAAAATCTGTAATGTCATCAATAAATAAATTTCTCATTCCAAACTGTTCCCAGTGCCGTGTAAAATGTTAATATGTAAACTGCATTGTGATTTGATAAGTCATATTGGCAAGCTTTTTAGCATGTCTGCAGATAATTGAGGGTGGAAAGCAGCTGCCATTTGAAAGGCTTTAGCGCTCAGCTTTTAGTACAATAGCAATTAGGAAACGGGCAATACTCTGTTAACTAGCTACCAAGTAGGCTATAAAGTTGCAACAACTGCTCCAGGAAGAAACAAAAAAAACTTGGTCACAACAAAAATTACACATAAGTGTAACATCGAATACATTGGAGACTACAATGGTGCACGTAGCGTAGTTAGGTAATGTGAGGAAGTTATGCTGGAATCTTTGTTTGTCAGTCAGTAATCAATGCATTGGACGTAATGGCAGGTCGTTGATGGCCATAGTTGATTTTGAGCCTGACTGCTTTTACTTAAGCTTTGCCTCAACTCCTACAAATCATGATACAAAATGGTAAGTAAGGCCAAATTTGTTTATTGCATGTCCACACAATAACTTTAAGTCTTTTTAATCAGTGAGTCATGTCTTGAGGCACTGGACCGATAACCAAGGACCTACGTTAAACTAGTTGGTTCTGTAAAAAAAGCTTTTTCCTGATATTATTCTAAAGAAAGAATAAAAATTCTTGAAAATGACTGGTGAGTGTTAATATGTGAAATGAAAGTCAAAAAAATTAACTATGACTTGTCTCTGTGATTTTGCAATCCACTGCAAAGCAATTAAGAATTTCACATTATACCAGTGCTTTAATTGAAATCATTACATAAATAAGTATGTAGCTACTTTTTGGTGTTTTACCTCTGATGTCTCCATGTTTGTCGTTTAGTGGCAGAGTGCTTGTGTGCTAAGTAAGCGGTCCTGGGTTAAATTCCCGGCGACAATCAAATATTTTTAATTCTGTATTGCTTTTAAAATAGCCTGTGAAAGAGAGAATACATCTAATGAGTAAAAGGATAAGAAAGGAATTGTGAATACCTGTCTAATGACTCATAATTTGACAGCAGTGAATTGAATTGAAACATTGGGTTCAGTCTTAAATATTAGCTGTAGAGGAAACTACAATTCTTATAACTTTTATATTACTTTAATCATTTCCCCTCTCATGCAATGGTAATTGAAATACAATTCAGTGAGAGTACAAATTAAATGCAAATTGCAGCATTCAGATTATTCAGTCTTCAGTGGTTTCATTACTTTATTTCCAGCACACTGTTTGAATATCTATGCCTCTATTGGTAATATTAATTAACCCTCAGCCTGCATGCACATGAGAGTTATACTGTAGTAGTCATCCTATCTGTCTGTCTATCTGTCTGTCTGTCACGCTATTGTCACGTCATAATCATGTGACCTAATAATTTCTTGCTTCCTGTGGTAGTTTGCTTTATACTGGGAAGTTACCCGAGTGCTGAAAGTGGAGTGTCTCTGGCCTGTTTAGCTTCTTCTCTTACGAAAACAGCGTTTACATGTACCACTTTCATTGCTTGAGCTATATTGACACCTGATTAGAACAGCCTATAAATTATTGTTTTTGTCTGAGATGATTTTGTAGTAGCTAGCTATTTATAGTAGTACTATGGGTACACACCTTTGGTGCTTCATTCACCAGTTGTCAGTGTGTGTGTGTGTGTGTGTGTGTGTGTGTGTGTGTGTGTGTGTGTGTGTGTGTGTTTACTTGGGTTGCATAAATAGTACCAACTCAGTCAATATATTGCTATCAAGCAAGCATTGTATAAAATGAAAGTATCAACATTCATTTGCAGTAGCACTACGTTAATTCATTTTTTACAGAGTGAAATGCATAAATAATTATATAAGTAATATGTCGTAAGAAAACTTTTCAATATTTTATTTGTATGAAGCTTGATTTGCAAGCAGTCACTCCATCCCCATCTAAAGTTGGCTATTAAATCATTGGAGTATAACTTGTTATCTTGTGAACCTCACTGGATGTCATCAATCTATCACTACTGCTTTTGTTTGAAGGCTGCAGAAACAGAATGAAGTACATAGTCATTTTTTTGAATAACCCACAATGCAATAACTGTTGAAACAATAATATCCTGTCATTATAATATATATATTAATAATGACAGGATATTACTAGTGATGTGCTTGAGCACAAATGGCGAGCGAGCCTAAAGACTATACTATTTTTATATGAATGATTATGACTTCTAACACTGAAGCTACTGAAAATAAGGTCCAGTTTTTAAATTTCGCATACACGGTAAAGGGATTTCAGTGCCATAGTAACAACTCTCTGCAACTGCTTGAATTGAAGGAAAAAAACAACAACAAAACAATACACATTATTTTCTTTGTGATACTCTTTAGCTAAGTAGTGGTTGTAACACACAATGCTTTGACACAACTGGACATGCACCTACACAGACTTACCTTAGCGGTAGTCTAGTGGACAATGCTATTTTCAAGTAAATACTGTTGCGCACGGCTTATAACCATGACAAAGAGCGCATTGACTTACCACCGCCACTAACTCGAATAGAAATGGAAGTCCCTTAAGTTTTCAAGTTTTAACTGCACCCGCAAAAGAATTCAAAACTGTAAACTGTGGTATTTTGTGATCATTTTGTGGTAATGTTTGTAAGTCATTCGTGGTTTTATTTCTGAGCATGCTCGTGTGTTTCTATTAAATTACGTCCTTTTGATTATTGTAGACAGTTAATAGTTCTTCACAGTTCTTTTATGAATTAGAAGTATTAATACTTACCGTATTACTCTGGGGTTAGCTATACTAAGTATTGCTGGGTTACTACAATAAAGTGGCGACGAGTTACGGGATGGCTCAGGCACTGCTTGGAAAGATTGACCACTTCGATGCGGAAGTAGAAGAATGGCCTCAGTATGTTGAACGGCTTCAGCACTTTTTCGAGGCAAATGATATTACGGGAGAGGACAACAAAAATAAACGTCGCTCCGTGTTCCTTACGGTCATTGGCCCTTCGCCGTATAAGCTATTGAGGAACTTACTAGCCCCAGCGAAGCCAGCAGACAAAACGTTCGAGCAACTTGCATGGATACTCCAGGAGCATTACAATCCTAAACCCTCAGAGGTGATGCAGCGATTTCGATTCAACTCTAGGTCGAGAAAAGCGGGTGAATCTGTGGCTGACTACGTTGCTGACTTGAGATGAATTGCCGAATTTTGCAACTTCGGAGCGAGTTTGGAAGTCATGATACGCGATAGGCTTGTCTGTGGAATAAATTATGAGACTATCCAAAGGAAATTACTGGCAGAACCGGAACTTACTTACGCCAAATCCTTGACCATTGCAAAAGGCTGGGAGGCTGCAGCACAAAACCTGAAGGAAATGAAGACGCCTAAACGGGAGATTGCTGCTAGTGCTGGAACAGTGCAGAAAATTGCTACTAGATATACAAACACTGCCAAGATACAAGGCAAAGAAATTACGTGTCATCGCTGTGGAAATACAGGTCATTTAGCCCCTCAGTGCTTATTCAAGGATGCTATATGCGATTGGTGTCACCAGAAAGGACACTTGGCTCGAGTGTGCATGAACAAAGAAAAAGAGAAACGTGAAGGTGGAGTACAAAAGTCGAAAGCAAGCAGGAAACAAGGACGATCAACCAGGAGGAATGCAGTTCGATTTGTGGAAAGTGATTCGGATTCAGAGGACCAGGAAGAAGTTCTATTACTTCATATTGGTACTGTAAGTAAACTAGATAGTAAATCACCACCTATACAAGTGCAAGTAGTTATTGATGAATGCAACGTAGACATGGAGGTAGATACAGGTGCTTCAGTTACAATCATGTCTGAGTCTAAATTTTACAATTTGTGGCCAGGGCGGAGTTTAGATAAGACTGAGGTTAGACTACAAAGCTATTCCAAGGAAACCATACCAGTCTTGGGTAGTACACAAGTTAGTGTTTGTTATGACAACCAGGTTGCCCAGTTACCACTGATAGTTGTCAAGGGAACAGGTCCTACCTTGCTAGGCAGAAATTGGTTGCTTAAAATTCAATTAAATTGGGCAAAATTATACTATGCCTCAAATTCTGATTTGCAGTCTATAGTAGACAAGTACAGTGCAGTATTTGAAGAAGGTTTGGGAACTTATAAAGGGTATCAAGCAAAAATTCATGTGGACCCAAACGCTAATCCTCGTTTCTTCAAGCCCAGAACAGTTCCTTATTCCATGAGAGAAGGAATAGAGGCAGAATTGAGTAAGCTTGTTGCAGAAGGTACACTAGTTCCAGTAGAACATTCAGATTGGGCTGCTCCCATTGTTCCAGTTTTAAAACCGGACGGTAAAACTGTACGAATTTGTGGCGATTTCAGGTTAACAGTAAATCCTGTTTCTAAGTTGGATCAATATCCAATACCAAAAATTGAAGACCTATTTGCTACACTTGCCAGAGGTGAAAAATTCACTAAATTGGATTTAAGTCAGGCGTATCAACAGCTAACATTAGATGACTCCTCACAAGAATATGTCGTAATTAACACACATAAGGGGTTATTTAAATATACTCGTATGCCTTATGGTATCTCATCAGCACTAGGTATCTTCCAAAGGACCATGGAAGTGTTACTACAAGGGATCCCCGGTGTGACTGTCTATATCGACGACATTCTGGTTACAGGGAAAGATGACCAAGATCACCTTAAGTCCTTAGATGAGGTATTGGCTCGCTTGACTAAAGTCGGATTGCGTGCCAAAAGACACAAGTGTAAGTTTATGAGGAAATCAGTGTCATATTTGGGGTTTGTGATCGATGCGGAAGGGTTGCACCCTGTGTCTGATAAAATTGAAGCAATTAAAGACGCTCCCATTCCAAATAATATCTCTGAATTAAAATCATATTTGGGGTTACTATCATATTACGGGAAGTTTTTACCAAATCGAGCGCAACTACTTGCTCCCCTTTACCAGTTACTTAGCGTCAACAAACCCTGGAGATGGGCAGAAGAACAAACGAAGGCATTTGAAAAATCTAAGGAAATGCTCACTACTAAAAGCTTACTTGTACATTTTGATCCTAAATTGCCCATATCTCTTGCCTGTGATGCCTCCGCTTACGGAATTGGGGCAGTCTTAGCTCACCGATTGCCCGATGGTAGTGAGAGACCTATCGGATATGCTTCTCGCACCTTGAGCAAAGCGGAAAGAAATTATTCGCAACTTGAAAAAGAAGGCTTATCTTGCATTTTCGGCATTAAACGTTTCTATTCATATCTATTTGGGCATTCATTTGAACTCATTACTGACCACAAACCTTTACTAGGCCTCTTAGGAGAGCAAAAGCCAATATCTCCTCAGGCCTCTGCACGAATTCGAAGATGGTTATTGTATTTGTCTCAGTTTGAATACACTTTGAACTTTCGCAGAACTACCGAACATGCTAATGCAGATGCTTTGAGTAGGTTGCCATTATTAGTGGAACCATCTACGAGTGATATTCCTCCAGAGGTAGTGATGTTGACCGAACATTTGTCAAACTCACCAGTAACTGCTGATCAAATTGCAGCATGGACAACAAATGATACTGAGTTATGTTCAGTTGTACAGTTTTTGAGGCAAGGTTGGCCAAGTACTATTCCTGATGATCAGAAGTTAGAGTTAAAGCCTTTCTTTAAACGACAACATGAGCTTTCACTTTACAACGGATGTATTCTCTGGGGAAATAGAGTTGTGGTTCCTAGAAGGGGGAGAGAGATGGTGCTTGTGGAACTCCATGAAGGACACCTAGGCATGTCAAAAATGAAGGCAATGTCTCGTATGTACGTATGGTGGCCTAACATCACCCAAGACATAGAGAACATGGTAAAAGATTGTGCAGAATGTCAAAGAAATCAATCAGTTCCACCGGTTGCACCTTTGAGTCCATGGTCATGGCCTACTAGACCTTGGGCAAGGTTACATCTAGACTATGCCGGTCCTGTGCAAGGAAAGATGTATTTGGTTGCGATAGATGCACATTCTAAGTGGATCGAAGCATTCAACACGTCATCTGCTACATCATCTGCGGTGATTGAAGAATTGCGTACACTGTTTGCGAAGTTTGGAATTCCAGAGACTGTGGTTACTGACAATGGTACTTGTTTTACGAGCTCTGAGTTTGAGGAGTTTCTCGGAGATAATGGTGTGAAACATCTGACGTCGGCACCATATCATCCATCTTCAAATGAACTTGCCGAGCGTGCCGTCCAGATTGTAAAAAAGGGATTGAAGAAAATTACAACTGGCACACCACAAACTCGTTTAGCGAAGATTCTCATGACCTATTGTCTTGCTCCCCAAACAACCACAGGAAGTTCACCGGCGGAATTATTGCTTGGTCGTAGACCCCGGTCTCGCCTAGATCTCCTTAAGCCTAATACAGCAGACAGAGTATAAAGTCAGCAGTGGAGGCAGAATGCTCAGCATGATGCCAAGGCAAAGGAAAGACGATTTGACATAGGAGATGCCATATTCATTCGAAACTATCGAGATGGAGAACGATGGCTATCAGGACACATAGTTGAGAAGACAGGTCCCGTATCTATGGTAGTAGAACTTAGTAATGGTCAGAAGAGACGTTGTCACGTAGACCAGATCCGGAAAAGAACAGTTGGAATTGCTTCATCACCAGATTTTGAAATGGAGGATCCTCTTCCAAACACGCCTATGTTAGAAACCACTCCAGAAAGCAACCCAACTGATGTTGGAGACGGATCTTCATCTAGTTTATCACAGAGTACAGAGATCGAATCTTCTGGAAATGACACAGAATCCGTTACACCTCTAATTCCAGAAACTCAGTTACCACGTCCGGAGAAAACACCTACCAAGACTTATCCAAAGAGAAATCGTCGACCAGTTGAGAGATATTCTCCGTCGAAACAGACTTGAAGCAATTTTGTATGTGTTTTACTCCCTGAGATGTCAGTTGCTAAGAAGGGAGGAAATGTGGTATTTTGTGATCATTTTGTGGTAATGTTTGTAAGTCATTCGTGGTTTTATTTCTGAGCATGCTCGTGTGTTTCTATTAAATTACGTCCTTTTGATTATTGTAGACAGTTCATAGTTCTTCACAGTTCTTTTATGAATTAGAAGTATTAATACTTACCTTATTACTCTGGGGTTAGCTATACTAA
>WLWD01004364.1_pt1 | contig 27370 bp, 19 predicted proteins | sample 6712731 | NCBI WGS metagenome assembly WLWD01 (sample SAMN12718690, study PRJNA576275) | sponge metagenome | isolation source: marine sponge | host: Mycale hentscheli | place: New Zealand: South Island, Marlborough, Capsize Point | collected 2014-11-01
GCTCACTGATGTATTCTAGGGCTCACTGATGTATTCTCAGGCTCACTGCCTATGTATTCTCAGGCTCACTGATGTATTCTCAGACTCACTGCCTATGTATTCTCAGACTCACTGCCTATGTATTCTCAGGCTCACTGCCTATGTATTCTCAGGCTCACTGCCTATGTATTCTCAGGCTCACTGCCTATGTATTCTCAGGCTCACTGCCTATGTATTCTCAGGCTCACTGCCTATGTAGTCTCAGGCTCACTGCCTATGTATTCTTAGGCTCACTGCCTATGTATTCTCAGGCTCACTGCCTAGGTATTCTCAGGCTCACTGCTTATGTATTCTTAGGCTCACTGCCTATGTATTCTCAGGCTCACTGCCTAGGTATTCTCAGGCTCACTGCCTAGGTATTCTCAGGCTCACTGCCTATGTATTCTTAGGCTCACTGCCTATGTATTCTCAGGCTCACTGCCTATGTATTCTCAGGCTCACTGCCTATGTAGTCTCAGGCTCACTGCCTATGTATTCTTAGGCTCACTGCCTATGTATTCTCAGGCTCACTGCCTATGTATTCTCAGGCTCACTGCCTATGTAGTCTCAGGCTCACTGCCTATGTATTCTTAGGCTCACTGCCTATGTAGTCTCAGGCTCACTGCCTATGTAGTCTCAGGCTCACTGCCTATGTATTCTTAGGCTCACTGCCTATGTATTCTCAGGCTCACTGCCTATGTATTCTCAGGCTCACTGATTTATTCTCAGACTCACTGCCTATCTGTTCTCAGGCTCACATATGCATTTGCATGGCACTCACTCAATTACCCCGTCACGCGATCAGGACATGTTCCTTCTCACTTGTGTCTGTTGCTGCCTCCACCAGGCACACCGACTGTTACTATTAATAGCTAATGCCAATTTTTGAAGTTCCATGTGAATAGGGATGTGGAGCAGATAATGCAACAGGGGAGGGATATTCTTAGTAGTTGTAACACACAATACTTTCACACAACTGACATACCTACGCAAGACTTAACCTTCGTGGTTAGTCTAGTGGACAATGAATTTTCAAGTAAATACTGTTGCATACGGCTTATAACTGACAAATAGCGTATTAACTTACCACCGCCACTAACTCAAATAGAAATGGAGCTCCCACAAGTTTTTGAGTTTTAACTGCACCCGCAATAGAATTCAAATTGGTAAATAATTCGCTTTCTAGGGTGATACTGGTAATGATCGCTAAACCGGAGGATTCCTTTTAGTGAAGTTTAGGATGGGGTCGAACACGGAGCAAACACAAAAATATGCGAGGGTCAAAGTACAGATGACATATGTACGTCCACACATAATTACAATCAAACAAACCATCCCCGATTTTCAATTGTGTTACCCCTGAGAGTGTCTCGCTCGCTCGTCAACTAGTTTATAGAAGTAAATCTTGGAGTCACAAGCCACTTGACTATGGCAAGAGTGGTGTAGAGAGGAGTTATGGTACTGTTAGCATGTGAGGTTAGATTCTCCACCCGGTGTGTGACAGTCAGACAGACCACCTTAACGTAGCTGTCCAGGGCAGGCTGCCCTTCATTCAACATCTAATACTACTGTGTACTGCCCCTCACTGCTGTTAGGGCAAGCAGCCCTTCAGCTAATCACTAAGTGTGATACGTACACTCTGCCCTTGCTCAGGCCTTCTTACCTGGGCATGTGGTCTCTCACTTATTAACGACTGCTGGGGGCACACTCCCCTTACTCGACATCTACTACCCAGGTTGTGTTCCTGGAGTCTACTTAGACTCCAGTGTGCAGTGAAAGCAGGTGAGATGGGAGTATACAGGACTCACCAGTCCTGGTTTACTGAAGCTGTGCCCACTCGGGTTACCCGAGATAGACACCGTGGCTGGAGTCATCCAGGTACCAGGCGCTGATCACAGCTCCAAGGAGGTCAGTGGCACCACTCCCTTCTCCAAGGAACCAATACGTATTCACTGTATGGCCCCATCACAAAGCCAGTGAGAGGGAGAAGGTTGGGGGTCAAGGGTAGTTCAGCAGTACTCTTGTCATAATGCTCAGTTCTCAATGTGTATGCTAGTCTGTACTTACTTTCACAGGTATAAAGCCTACTACCATTGGTAAGAGAGCTGTCAACCCCATCACTTATAGCCTTGGGGGTATAGGCCACCTCCTGCAGCCCTTTGGGGGGGACTCTGGCAATGCAGGGCAATTAACGCTAATTGCCACTGACCTGCCGAGTCTCTCACCCCCAAGGCCACACAGGGGGGTGGGTCCAGGGTCATACCACTGCCGCCTCATGCACAAGGAACATGCGCAGACATGACCAGGGCTCACATCAGCACAGACTGCCAATGTATAGTTTAGGAGGATGACACCAGGCCAACCATACCAATAAGGCGAATCAGTTCTTTTGTTAGTTAGTGGGAGAATGTGTGCATCCAAATATGAAAGAGACCATCAACTATTTTGTTTACTTTGCCATTCATGAATCTTGAGCTGATGGAAGCAAATTAATTTAATATTAGAATTCCACCATGTGTTAAAAATGTTACTGCAAACATGTCTTTCAATATGCAGGCTTGTATCTACATCAGCAAGGCCAATCTTCCTGTAGCACATTGCCCATTTTGTGAAATAACATGTAATGTACGTGTATTACATTGTTGAGCAACAAAGTTACGTATTACAAGTGCAACATATGTAGTATTCTTTGAAATATTTATGTAAAGATGGTTCTGATATTTCGTACTGCTTACAAAAGTTTAGTAGAATCTTTTGCAATCTATCTTTATTTTGCTCTCTGTTAAATTCTCAGGATTAAGCAAAACTATCTCAAATTGCAAGAATTATTTGCTCACATGATTACGACGTGACGATAGGGAGGCTTTTTCCACAACAGTTAGTACCCTATGTGAAGCCAACAGCTTTATGTTTTCTCATACTTTCATGTTTTCTCTGACTGCCAGAACAACTATAACATTACACTTTATTTCATCATTAGTATTCATGCATGCTCATTTGTTCTTATTTTCGTGTACCGTCGTGCATCGTCGATGATTTGTTTTTGTTTATATTTATCACCTCAACACTGTCATTGACTGTTCTTAACTGGAACTCTGACGTCACCATACCCACTAGTGGGTCTTCACTGCACTATAGTTACTCTGTTTCTGCTTAGTGTAGTGCGTGTATGCCAGGATCAATGTGATTTCTCGCATGAACACCTGCAAACCACAAAAAAAAACTTGCCCTTCGAGCCCACCCATACCAAATCATCTTCCTACACCAGCGTTGTTACTGTTGAGGTTCGGCTATAACAGTGTACAGAGACTGTTTGTATTTGCTCTTACATTTACTACTTTTACACTGTTTGTAACAAAAGGAGTCCATCTGAATGCTTTCTGACTGGCAAGCAACACCCCTTTTTTGTAATTAGAGCAAAGTTTAGTGAAGCCATCCAACATTTTGATGCCATTTGTACAGGATTCCCCTGATAGATGCGAGCACAATGTTGCAATCATAAGTACTCTCTGTATCACATGCACATACATGAACAACTGTGGCATGTAAAATCATTGAGAAATGATAGTTTTAATTATTACAAATTGTGTAACCCATGAGTAAATTGTAGAGCTTTTGCTGCTATGTCTGCACAAATTAAAGTTTTTGTTGTGGGACTCATCACACCTGGCTTCCTCGTGTACAAACTCATATGGGACCGTCTACAGGAAAACCGGGCACAACGCGGCGTGCGTAAATATCGAGAAAAGATCGATCGATTTCTAAAAAATGTATTGTTTCAAGCCGACGGAAGGGAACGATTAGGTCTATTATAGTGGGAACGACTTAAGCTACGACGATAAAACTTGGAGAGCTCAATATCTGGACGCCGACAACTCTGTAAGTGCAAAAAAAAAATTTTTTTGAAGGGTGCCGCGTTGTGCCCGGTTTTCCTGTAGACGGTCACATATATTGTATACACTTACATATACATATGTGTACAGTATATAAAGTGCCATTGTGGTCTCTTTCACTCATCTTAGTAAGAGGTACTTTTTTCTTTTTTTTTCTTTTCTTTTTTACGTTCTTACAGTCATAATGTATATTTTAGTTTTCTACATTCCTATAAAGGTTATTATTGAGACAAGCAGTGTAACATCAACTGCTGTACTGTACTGTAGTGAAAACAGCATTGTGTTCCTGAAAGGAACACCAAAAATTGGTAACATGTGATTACTTTCCCTTGTTCCTTTTTTGTTACAGGTTGGAGATGAAAGAGTGTCCAAGGAATTGCTGTGGACGTTTCCAGTGACAATTCAATCCTTGTTTGAAGGAAAATCTACTGGAGTATTGAGGACAATTAAACCTATCACTGACACTGTCATAATCCAACTCTTTAAAAGCGTCTTCATACTGGAAATTTACAGTATTTTATTTTTATGGAAAAGTTCATTAGTATTTTGTCAATGGCATTGGGAATGTTATACTAGCTTACGAGCAGTCTGCATTAATTTCAGAATAAAGTTGACTACCTAACATAGTACTCAAGGTTCCTTCAGTTAGTGACCTCTTAGTGCTGCCTTGAGTCGTCACGTTGATCGTACTGAAGTTGTATTTAACTAGTAATACAATGCTATGATTTACTCTAACAAAATTGGAGAAACATTCTATGAACAAATATGGGTGGGGAAGGGAGGCCGGGGGAGAGGAGATGCGGAGGAGGCGAGTGAGATGCATGGACCCAAGAAAAGTACTTGTATGCTGCTCTCACTGTTGCTACTAGATACTCTAGATACATACACATGTAGATTGGACTTTATGGAGTTGTGGTCTGTCGACTTAAGAATATGTGTCACACAGTATAACATTAGCTTCAACTTTTAGAATAATAAGCAGTCACGTCCAAAATTGAAGCCACACCCTTTGATCGTTGTGTGAACAAGTAGCTATTATTATTAAAAAACTATAGTTGCAAAATATTGATGTGTACCCACAGCTATTTTTCCAAGTGATCATGTACTTCAGCATGATTGAGGTGGGTCTGTTGGCTCAGAAATGGTCAGCCCCGCAGCAATGGTCAGCCACGCAGAGACGGTCAGCCCCGAAGCAATGGTCAGTCCCGCACAGCAGCAATGGTCAATGGTCGTCCATTTGCGCATGCGCACGTGCTTAAGGTTCAGAGTTTGTTCGATCGGCCGCGCTCTATAGGTCAAAGGTGAGGGTCAGCCGTTCTGCACATAACGTCGTCCGAAAATTATGGGTCGGTCGCGCGATTTCATACGTCTTGCGCGCGCAGTCAACTTTACGCCACACGTGGCTATATATTGAAAGGTGTGTGCTCTAGAAGAATCGCTCGTATCGAGATTATATATCTCTGTGTTCGTGAGGTTTTGTTTCTTGAGCTGCAGAATCTTTATAGCTTGCGACAATGGGATTTCCCAGAATGAATAAATCTGGTAGAGATGAAGAGGATTTCGACTCCGATTGGGAGGAGGAAGACATTCAGTTGTACCGTGAACTAAGGTAAGCTATACATACCAACGATTATGTTGTTTAGAACAGGCTAAGTAAGCGTTTTTCTTTTTTTTTTTCTTCTTCAGCCGGAGTTACCAGTCTAATGCAAGGATCTTGTCCAAGTCTGTTACAGACCCAGCTAATGTACAGGTATGTATTAGACTGAGGAGAAAGCTGGCAATTATATACACCATGTGTAGTGTGAATAGTCAAGCTGTGTAGTGTGAATGGGGCAATTTATTTCAGATCTCTCATTCTTACCTTAGACTTAAAAATTTTTTTTTTTATTGAGTTCTAGTTGTTGTTTTTCCAGCGCTCATGCACTTTAAATCCATCCCTTTTTTTATATTAGGTATACCTATAGAAACACTCTTATTGCCTTGTAGTTACGCCACCCTTGCTTATTTTCTTTTTTGTATCTATATTTGAATGCAACCTTACAAAATGTACATGATTAAAATTAAAGGGTGTCACCTGTAGTACAAACAGACAGGCATACATATAGGCAGACATGCAGAAAACTGGCATATAGGTATCTAGATATACAGATGGCGTACTGTCACCCACACATCAGGTGAAAACTAATTCCTACTATTCAGGTAATCTGCTAATTTAATTTATAATGGAGTAATTATAAATCCACCAGATTGCCATTCCAGTGGGAAAAACCTGCCCTGTAAAATACCAGAAGTTTTCAACTTATTGCCATATACAGTATTACTTTGCAGTTCTCACATTTTCCTTTTGACAGTTTTTTAGAATATTTAGTAACAAGAGTCCAATCATCACTTTGGATTTGTTAATTGATGCTTTTGACACTTCAGGTTGTATTGCCTATTGTCTTTATTCCCCTGAATATGAGTGAGCATAGAGCCTATTTAAGATCTTAAGATGCAACTCCTTTGTTTCTCACTCATGAAAGCAACGATGTTCTAAAGATTGATTATAACTTATTTTCTAAAGGGTTGGCTTTAACAGTAATAATTGTTTTCCTCATGTATTAAAAAAATAGTATAGAATTAACTGAGTACATAAGGATACTATACACATGTTTGATTCCTGGACTCTCACATCCATCCAACATACTTGCAGAAACATCTTGCTTTTGAATACTCTCCAAATATATATGATTTTTGAATATTTTCTGTTATTGCATACTTAATTTAGTAGTATGTCACTACCTGCTGACTCGGGGAGTCAAATTCAGGTTTTAATATCTGGTTCCCTAGGAATAAAATGCAGTGAAGCTGCATGTCATTAGCAATAGTTAGTTAGCATTTTAATAATGGAATTTTTACACACCTATTTAATAGCTTACCCCTACATATTGATGTCTTAATAAAGATAAAGATTTTACAGTTCAGCTCTAAACTATGGGGCACAAGCAGTAATTAAAATCTTTTTTTAATTTTATTAATTATCAACATTCTGTTGGAATTCATTCTGGTTTGTATCAAGGATTTTGAATGAGAATACTAGATTGTAATGAGAATGAGACAGTGTGAGATTACTAGACATTAAATATTTCAGGCTCGGCTACACAAGCTGCATGGAGAAGTAGTGGAATGGAAAGAATTATATGATGATATAATGAAGGAATTCAGAAGTTGTATGAATGAAAACGAAGATCTGAAGAGAAAGGTAAATGTGGATAAATATCAATTCTTGTTGATTTGCTCTCATGAGAAGTTAATTTTCTAACTATACATAAACATGCCAGCTCTATACATTATGAATGAAGCCTACCTTGAAAGTGCATAATATGTGTCTTACATTTTGCAACTGATGTTGATTGTAAAGTCGGTATTGGTTTGGCCATAGATTTGTGCTTATGAGGAAAAACTGGAGAAAGCATCTGAAGATAATTGGCTTTGTGAACAGGAGAACAAGTCACTCCCTGACCAGGTAAGAGCGCTCAGGCCTAGTAACTAATCTTGTAGGGTCCCTCATTTCCTAAATTACCATTTATGTTGTAAGATTACTCACAGCCTTGTCATCTATTGTATATAATAGTCTCTCACTTGGGTCTGGTGATCCTTTCCTGCAGTGGACAGGGATTGCACCATTGAGTTAATTGTTGATGAGTATTACTCTTGTTGTTGGCAAGACAATGTTGTAATCTAGGTGCAGTAGTTAATTAATCTCACCATTCCTTCAACCCCCCCCCCCCTTTTTTTTAACTTCTTCTGGCTTTGCTGTGAGTTCTCTATAAAGATTGCATGTCACCTTCAGGTAATAATTCAAGTTCACTATTACATCTGTGCAATGCATCCACTAGTGCAGTATTATATTTTGTGGGCTGAGCTGGATAGCATTATGATAATGACTGGATTAATGTTGGTTTACAGTTGGAGGAGACAACGTCTGAGGCTCCGTCAGAGGTTAATTCTCTCAGTGAAGAATTGGAGGAACTGAGGTCCAAGGAGAGTTTGGTTATAGAGATGCAGAAATGTGTAGAAGTGTTGGAAGCAGAATTAGATTTGAAACAGGCGGAGGTAATGTTTTCATTATATTTATTAAATTTTGTCTTGTATATAATTATCATTACCAAATTAGTTGCAGTTATTGTAATGCTTGTATTCATATATATAGTATTAATTCCATCCTCTCCAGTCTTTCTGCAATTGATGTTAAGTTGGTGTTTTGCTTTGGCTATAGATTTGTGCTTACAAGGAAAAACTGAAGAAAGCATCTGAAGATATTTGGTTATATGAACAGGAGAACAAGTCACTCCATGATCAGGTAAAAGCTCAGGTCTAGTAACTAATCTTATAGGGTCCCTCATTTTACATATCAATTTTCAGCATATTTACTTATGCATGAATTGAATTGAATTGAAGTGTGTTAGTGTGTGCTTATGTGTTTTCAATTATTGTGTAGATGGACGTAACCAAGGAGAAGTTGCTGGAAGTGGAGTTCTCCTATGCTGATATAATGGAGCAGTTGAACGGCATAGCGAGGAATCCGGAAGACGAGGAGAGTGTACTATTTGTAGAGGAGAAAGAGAGGGAGATTGAAATGCTCAGGGAACAGGTAGAGAAAATATCTATGCATGTTCAACAACATTGAAGGTACCATTATGATGCCTTTTACATTTGGTGGTAGATAGTTAATGATGTCGTGTATATGTATCAGGGCCTAGCACCTGCTATTATTGCCAGCATCAATCTTAATCTTGCAAATCCTTTTCTTTATTTTTCCTTCTGGCTTGGCTGAGAGTGATTGCTTCACATGTTTCATTTCTGTTTACAATTACCAGTTATCAGTATTGTATAGTTTGGTGAATTAACAACATGCAGTAGTGATAGAATTTGATAGATACTGTTTCTACTCACTCAGGCAGACAACAGTGGCTTACAGTTGGAGGAGACAATGTCCAAGGTGGCTCTGCCAGAGGTTAGTTCTCTCACAGAAGAATTGGAGGAACTGAGGTCCAAGGAGAGTTTGGGTTTTGAAAGGCAGAATCATATGTAGGATGCGAAAGTATCATTTGATTTGAAACAGGGAGGGGTGATTTATTCATTGTATTTTATAATTCAAAGTTGTCATGGTTAGTGTAATACCTGAGTGTTTAGATATATTATTTATTCTGTCCTCTTTACCTTTTCTTAACAATCAACATAATAAGCAATTAAAAATAAAATTCAGTCTTTTGTTTATGGTACAAACTAGTCTTTGTTGTAATGGTGTGATAGATTTCAATATGTGAACAACGTTTCAAGGTGGTCTCTGAAATATTTTGGCATACTGAAAGGGAAAAGAAGTCTCTTCAGAGTAAAGTATGTGACACAGTACTTCTATCGTTTACGTTTAACATTATATCCTTTTAAATTCTATAAAGCTTTACCATTATGTAATATTTTGAAGCTTGCAGATATAGAATCTGAGAAAGATGAGCTGAAGGCAACCAGTGAGACTCGTCTTTTGGAGATAGATGCTTTATCTGTGGAGTTGAATGAACTTAGACAGAAGGACAGTTTGATGGATGAATTGCACAGAAAAGTGAAGAATCTAGAATTAGAATTAAGCAGTAGACAGGAAGAGGTATGTGATCATTCAATAGCATTTGTATTGGCTATTATCCATTTGAAAGTAAAGATACTTGAATGTGAAATAAAATAGCTTGAAATTAGCATAATATTGTGTTTTATTAAAATCTTACTACTTCAATGTGATACATTTGTGTACCAATGTCATTAGATATGAATTTGAGAATATTAAATATGACTTACATAAAGTTAGGGGCTTGCTAGGCATCTCTGGTTTAGTGCTGAAATGTAATAAATAATCTGTGGAATCATTAAAAAAAAGCACTTACTAATGAATGTTCATACAAAGTTTTGGTTGAAGTATCCAAATTTGAAACGATTGCAATATTTTAGAAAAGATTGGTAATTACATTGTCAATGCCAGCACCATTGTCTATACAGTACTAGCTACAATCAACTTATGTACAGCAATTGTCAGCTTATTTACTTCATACAGGTATTAATTTGAAGAGTGTTTGTGTGTGTTTTATTATTGCATAGATGGGTGTGGCTAAGGAGAAGTTGTTGCAAGTAGAGCTCTCCTATGCTGATATAATGGAGCAGTTGAACAGCAAAGGGAGGAGTCAGGAAGACGAGGACAGAGTACGACTCACAGAAGAGAAAGAGAAAGAGATTGAAATGCTCAGGGAACAGGTATATATGCATGCTCAGACCTATTGAAGTGTCCAAGTGATGGTTGTAAATATTTCATCTTGCAGTAGTCCACTATTATGTCCAGTTAGACCTAATTATCAGTGGGAGGATTAAAGTAGTTAATTGCTAACCTCCCCTCTCAATATAGGAGATGTTTGTAATGGCTGACCTATCCACTATCATTACCAGCTTCACTTAATTCTACAAATCCTTGGTTTTTATGTCTATGTTCTCTCAAACACAACTCAAACCTCATACTGTAGGCTAGGACAGTAAATCCTTCCCTCCCCCCAGTCAGTATTAGCTATATTGTTGTAACATAAAATTTATGAATATTGTCTCAGCTCACTCAGGCAGAGAAGCATGGCTTACAGTTAGAGGAGACAACGTCTAAAGCTATGTCTGAGGTTGATTCTCTCAGTGAAGAAGTGGAGGAACTGAGGTCCAAGGAGAGTTTGGTGTTAGAGATACAGAAACGTGTGAAGGAGTTGGAAGCAGAATTAGATTTAAAACAGGAAGAGGTGATTTTTTAATTGTATTTATAAAATTTGATCTCGTGTCAATTATTAAATGTAATACTGAAGTGTTTAGATATATACTATTTATTTCATCCTCTCCACCATTTCTCCCACCATCCACATAAAATAAAATAAAATATAAATCAGCACTTTTTAGTACAAACTAATCTTTGTGTATCTTGTGTGGTAGATTTCAAACTGTGAGCATCGTTTGTTGTTGGTCTCGGAGGAAGTTTGGTATACTGAAGAGGAAAAGAAGTCTCTTCAGAAAGACGTATGTGACAAAGGACTTCCTGTCTTTCAAGTTTAATACAATATCCTGTTACGATAATATTGATTTATAGTGTATGAATTTTTTTCCCCTTTTGACATGCTCTCCTGTTATTAACTATTTTAATTTGGTTGTAGCTTGCAGACATAGAATCTGAGAGAGATGAGCTGAAGGCAACCAGTCAGACTCGTCTTTTGGAAATAGGTGCCTTATCTGTAGAGTTGAATGGACTGAGACAGAAGGAAGATCTGATTAATGAGCTGCACAGAAAACTGAAGAATGTAGAAATAGAATTAAGCAGTAAACAGACAGAGGTATGTTGTAGCAAATATTTGAACTTTTCAATAGCATTTATTTTTGCAATCATCCTTTCAAGGAGGACCTGATGAATGAACTGCATAGGAAGTTAAAGGACATAGAAGTAGAATTGAATAGCAAACAGGAGCAGGTATGTGGTAGAAAATATTTAAACTTTTATAATAGCATTTATCTTTGCGATTATCCTTTCAAGGAGGACCTGATAAATGAACTGCATAGGAAGTTAAAGGATATAGAAGTAGAATTGAATAGCAAACAGGAGCAGGTATGTGGTAGAAAATAATATTTTAAAATAGCATTTATCTTTGCGATTATCCTTTCAAGGAGGACCTGATAAATGAACTGCATGGGAAGTTAAAGGACATAGAAGTAGAGTTGAATAGCAAACAGGAGCAGGTATGTGGTAGAAAATATTTGAACTTTTAAAATAGCATTTATCTTTCTGATTATCCTTTTAAGGAGGACCTGATAAACGAACTGCGTAGGAAATTAAAGGATATAGAAGTAGAATTGAATTGCAAACAGAAGGAGGTATGTGGTAGAAATTACATAGGATGTATGCTTGTGAGTGATGCAATATTGCTATGTCTGTAGACGGAAGCGTCTGAAGATGTTTGGCTCTCAAAACAGGAGAAGAAATCTCTCCAGGATGAGGTACAGATCACATGTGTTTTAGTAAGGCAACTGGTCAGCCATTAAAACTGGATGGTAAATTTCAAAGATTTTTGTCAAATATGTGAAGTGAGTCTGCAGTTCATTTGCCAGGATTGTATTGAAATCATGCAGACATGCCCAGACACAATGGAGGTTTCATTGTTTTACAATACTAGCTATGATCAATTGACAATTAGAGGAACATATTACATATGTGAATAAAATTGAAGAGTGTTTGCATGTGACTATATATGTTTCAATGTTCTAGATGGATGAAGCCAAGGAGAAGTTGTTGCAAGTGGAGTTCTTCCATGCTGATATAATGGAGCAGTTGAACAGCATAGGGAGGAGTCAGGAAGACGAGGACAGAGTACGACTCATAGAGGAGATAGAGATGGGGCTTGAAAAGCTAAGGGAACAGGTATACTTTTAAGAAATTATCAATATCATTGCATGCTCTACAACTTTAAGTAATCTATATTTAGTTGAGTGGGCTGGTATAAAAACAATTACACAAGTTTTGGGTATAGATACATTTCATAGCTCTTACACTGAGAGTAGAAAATGTATTGATTCACTTTGTATTCTATTCCATGTTTTAATGTGTATTTTATGAATACAGTGTATTTCCCTCGAGGAGTGTGTAGACCATATAGACAGTCGCTCGTTGGCAGAAAAGTAAGTTATTCCTAAATTAACTAGCTTGTATATGGAGATGTTCATATTTGTTAACCAAACTAACAAATAAAGCTGAATTTCATAGCCAGAAACAAGTTTGTATTACTTGCTAAGCTCGTCATCTTGTTCACATTTGCCAATTACCTATGATATTAATGATAATAATTTTAATTATAACTATAGGGAAGAGAATCCTTCATCACTAGTAATGAAGATAGATGTAGATCTGGAAGACTCTCAGCCATTTTCTGGCTTTGCTACTTTTGATAGCGGCATCACTGTGCCATTGCAATTCACCAATTCGAATTGCATGTAAGTGTTCTTAAGCATACTAATAGGTTGATTTGTCTGGTATTATTTATTAAGATACGGGTGTATGTTACATTAAACAATTGGTTCGAGGAATTAGGCCTTATTCTGTGGGTGAAACCCAAGAAAGGGGTGGTTATCTAGCGATAGTTCTGAGAGTTACGATGGTTTAACCATTGTACACCATGGTTACCATTTTGTTACCTTTCCACTATCTTCAAACAAAAAAAGTAGTGATAGAGCGATACTATTCAGTGAAGTTCACAAAATAAGACTATACTGCTATAAATACTTTTTAGTGTTAGTCTTCTTTATTCGAGGATGGATTAACCATTTACAAAGTAAGCTTCTTGCAAGTAAAAACTAGCAGATTTCCCTTTAGTAGCTAATGACTATGACATATCACTTGATTCCATAATTATTTGTGCATCTCACTTTATTTTGTCTAAAAAACAGTTCTTCTGCATGCAATTTGAGCACTCCTTGAGTTAAAGTTTATTCTTAAAACTGTAAGGGTGATGCATAGATAGTGCAATTCTGTTATTAATGTAGTTTTTATTTGTATGTGTGCTTATTGCAGTCTTGGCTCACTCCAGTCAACAAATTGTGGACCGGCAATGGACGAGTGAATGAAGTGTACGTGTATGGAGGCAGAAGTGACCAGATATAAGGCCCATGTACCAGTGACAGAATTTCGAGAGGTTATCGTCTACTAAGACTCCTTGCTTCACACTGGACTTTTGGGGGGGGAAATGGGGGGAAGGATTGTCTGAAGCCATTTTACAACTTTATTTAGTCACATCACATTTCTTTCTTTTTCTCACTTCTGTATTTTGTTGTTGTGTTTTGCCTTCTAATTGTGTTATAGTAGCTACAGTCTCGAAAGTTGATTTCATGTGATTCTTGTATTTGTGAGTTGAATCAAAAAAAAAAAAAAAAAATTTCAATCAGAAAAATAAAGCGCACAAAATAATATTAATGTTGCTAATCGTGCAATACTACAACAATCTATAAAATGATATAGTGCCTGAAATAATATTTTAATAATAATTTAACAGCAGGAAAAGAGATAATCCAAGTATTATACCTTCAAGTAATTTCTTCAGAAGGTTAGAGACACTTCATGCTAAGCATTTAGATTTTCGGAGTGGTATGAAGCATGCTATGGTAGAGCATCCATAAGCAAGACATGTTTATGTAGGTGAATGCAGTTACTATTGCCTGGGGGTTTCTGTTGCTGCCATGCACTACAGAATACTGGCTCCATGGTGTTTTGTGTGTAGTTGTGAGGAAATCAGCATAAAGTACAAAACCCTTCTCTAATTTAGTAACAACAACAACATAATACCCGAAAACTTATCAACAGTTGTCGACATGCGCAGATATTCTTCCGGGACTGTAGGGCATCCAAACACAATGTCATTTCTATTTTGGGTGGGCAACGTGAGAATTTTTATATTATTGTTGTTATTAATCTGTAATTGTAAGCTCTTTTGCCGTGCCAGCACTTAATTTTTTGCATTGTTTGCTTAGCTAGGTTTTGTTTCTTAACCAGTTCACTATAAATTTATAAAAATTACATATTGAAAAGTTTGCTTCTACATGTATGAATCAAAACTCCTAGTAGACAACGCTTTCTTTCCTTAAATAATAGTCCTGAGAGTTGTAGCATGCAACTGTATACTTGTTCTTTTTTAACATGGAGGTCAAAATTGCTTGTTCATCATAAATTCTCAGAAAAGCATTTGCCAAAAGTGGCTGTCCTAGATAGTAATAGTTTCTTTATGGGGACTCAGATATAAAGATCATTCTTTGCCATCTTCTAAACATAAGATTGAGTTCAATGGCATGCCGTGAAGAAGTAGTTCACTACCACCAGACCAAAGTTAGGCTTCCAGGCTACTTACTAACGAAGCACTCTAAGCCTCAGAGATATACGAGTTATTAAAATTACCCAAGAACAACTAAGCAGTACTGATAGCAAGTTTTAAGCAAAGGCAAGCTAACTGACTCAAATGAGGTTCAGCCATAATTTAGATAATGGAATGAAGTAGCTGTGCAGAATAATTGATGACAACAATAATCTGTCTGAACAGTGATTACTCTCAGCAATCTGACATAATGCACAACAACACAAGCTTATCTCTGACTAATGTGGGGGCTGTTCAACCACACTTGTATTTTCTTTTGTCGTTTGATTATAAATAAATAAAACGTTTTTATGTGTATCCAATGAGTGTGGTAATGCAACTTTAAGATAACCACACTGCATTTCTACATTGCACAGCTACTGAGAACCTCTGGAGAAGATGACCTGTAGAGTTGACTAACTGGACTCATGATCCAGACAACTCGCAAGAGCGCTCAGAGAGAGGGAGCTTAAGCTTGTCACCCTGCCACAGAGGTGGTTAGGAGTTAGATGGACAGTTGTCTCATTTTCCATAGTATAGCTACACAAGGACCTTCAGGGGCATTGCAGGCCTGCTGGGTCATGCTAGAAATTTATATTCACTGTTACTATCTAAGCTTTCAGTAAAAAAAACAACAACTTGAATGTCCCAGTAAAGTTGTTCAACGAATGGACAAGATCCTGGAGTTCTCTATTGGCTCCAACAAAATTAGTAGCATTATAATTAAGCACCTCAACTGGACAACCACGTCTTGCCACAAATCTACGAAAGGCTGCAAGGAAGTCAGCAGTAGATAAACTGGAAACTAGCTCAAGATGTACTGCTTTGGTAGCTAGACATTATGAAGAGTGAGATAATAAGCCTTGACATAGCTTGGCTTCTGAGTGTGGCCACGTTTGAGGGTGACTGGACCAGCAAAGTCCACTCCAGTCTTCGAGAATGGTGGAGCTGGCATGATTCTGGCTGAGGGTAGTTCTACCATAATTTGACTAGCTGTCCTAGCATATGTCTTCTGGCAGACAACATAGTTGTGAGATATGTTTCTGACAATTCGTCAAGCTCCAATCATGTAGCAGCACTGTGAGTGTAGGACTTGCATGGAGATGGTCAATGTGAAGCTGATGCACAATAAGTTTACTAAGATGTACCTTCTTGTGCAAAATAACTGGATGACATTGACTATAAGACAAGCCAGACTGGGATAGTCTTCCTACAACTCATAATACACCATATGAGAGTCCAGGATAGGATAAGTGAGTGAATAGGACTTGAAACTGATACAGCCATTTCAGTCTTGAGAGCAGCAAGTTCTTTGGACATAAAATGTTGCTGATGCAATTTGAATAATACAGTTTCAGATGCTTGAAGTTCCTGCACAGACAGTTGAGATGAGAAGACCCTGTCTGGCAGTTTGCTTTTTGCATTATTGATGAACCTGTACATCCAAGAGACCACACGAATTAGCCTTGAAAATGATGAAAATCTGGAAGTGATATCCTCATTAGGTTGATGGGTCTCAATAGTAGACTTCATATCTGGGAGTGAAGTAGTCTGTATCTGTAGCTTCTGTACTGGCCAGTAGTCAGGAGGCTGTGAGAGCCATGACGGACCTGACCACCAAAGTATCCTGAAGTTGTACGAGCAGAAGCGTCGAACACTATTCTGAGTTTGGTGGATGTGCTAACTTCTTTCACGACACCATGCATTGGCATGTAAAAGGTCTGAGAGTCTGGTTTGGTAAGGTCAGTAGTAGGTACCAGTTCAGCATGGCCAAGTTCAGCGTATTCAACCACAGCAGTCTGAAAGTCTGACCACTTGCCGCGCTTGATAAGTATGTGTTAGTTCTGCTCATATCTTCTGATAGCTTGAGAACGAGAATGTCCCAATGGTGGAGCTGTTTCCCTTCTGGAGAGTTGGACTGTGTACCTACCATCCTTTTCCCTTGACACAGAATCCTTGAAATGAGTGATAGCTATTTGGTCATCATGAGATAGCTGGTCAACATCAGAAGGAGGTTCCTCAGTTTCCCAAAATGCCCGTAGCAAGTCATTGGTGTCAGCATCTATACTAGCTCTACAACAGATATGAGCAGTCACTGCTTGGGAAGGAGAAGTGCAATATCCTCCAATGACCCAACTGAATATGGTATTGACACTATAGAGGTCTGAAGTAGGTGAGTTCGAAAATCCTTGTCGCAGTATGCGATGGACGATGTCTTGTCCCAGCAAAAGATCTATCCTGCCAGGAGAGCCAAAGCTTTGGTCAGCTAACTCCAATTTACTGGTGAACTCCAAGTCCTTGTGACTTGTGATATTATTTGCCTGTCGTTGAAGTAACAACAGATGGAGAAAGTTGGAGAGGTTGTTCGTTTGGCTTGTTGGCTGCCTTGAGAGTAACATTCACCTTGAAGTTGCTAGTAGCGGCATGTGATTCTGCTAGACCCTTGATAGAAGTGGCAAAAGGAATACGTTTTGCTTTGAGAGCATTAGCTACTTTGTTAGTTAAGAAAGATAAGGTTGAACCAGGATCAATCATGGCTCTCACCAGTTGTGCATGACCATCTGTTTCAAGAAGAACTTGACAAGACCAGACAAGAGCAGTCTTGTCAGGAATAGTCACAGCAAGTGAGGAAGCCTGAGTAGGAGCAGTTGAAGTGGCTGGTGTTTGAGAAGTGGTTGCTGGAGCCTGAGAAGTAGTGGTGGCTGGAGCTTGAGAAACAGCTGGAGTCTGAGAAGTAGTAATAGTAGCTCGGTCATGCTGGTGAAGGAGAATGCGATGTTTTCCAGCACATACTTTACATAGTGACTTACTAGTGCATTGTCTAAAGGGATGATTAGTACCCAGACAATTGAAGCATGCTTGCAGTGATTGAATAGTTTGATGGCGAGATGATACACCACGAGACTTGAACTCTGGACACAAGTACACGTACAATGGGTGCTTCTCAGATGAACACAGTTTGCAATGGACCAGTTCCTTTGCATGCAGGGAGAACTGTGACTTATTGGGTTTTGTAGTTGATAATCCATTAGTCTGCCTGGAGAAATGCTTGTGAGAAGATGGCTTGACACCGCGACTGCGATCTAATTGAATCTGCAACAATATCCTGAGCAATTGGATCTTTCAAACAGCCTTGAAAGTAGCTAAGTTTCTCGTCATCTGTGGTACTCTTAAGCTTTCCAACATAATCTTGGAACCTTCTCCAAGGAGTGCCAGTCAGCAAGATCACCCTTGAAGGTAGGTAGAGGAACCATACGAGCCTTCTTCTCATGATAATAAGTGTCTTCTCAGTCATCACGAACCTCTGTTGGTGTTGTAGATGATGCTTCTGGAGTTGCCCTCTGCTTTAGTTTCGTGAGACAGCGTCATAAGTCCTTAGCATGGGCCTTAAGTGAAGCTATTTTGGAAGCACCAGTAGAACAAGAGCTGATACGAAATTCATCTAAAGTTTTCTGAAGTCTGGGGAGTTCAGCTAAAAATACATCTTGTAATTCCGCAGTATCAACTTCCTCCCAGTCCTCAACCTCAACGTAACCTGAGCGTGTCAAACATTCTGTAGCACTCACGTTGTTCCATCATGTAACTAATGCATAGCCATGCATCATCCTCAAGTTTAGTGAAGTCATGATAATAGTTTTCTTCTTCAGTAGAATGAGACTCCAATGACTCATAGTTACTTGTGTAAGCATCTTCTGTCTGCTGTAAGAGTTCAGACAGATGATCAAGAGTGTATCTGTCTCGATGACTAGGCTCAATAGATTCCTGAGTTGAATCTGAGTGATGACTTTTGTAAGGCTGCTCTTTGCAGTAGAACGACGCTTCCGATAATCTGGTGTAGCCATTTTCGAAACAGATGAGAATGAGATGTCCAATGCAATTACAATTTCAGTTCTTACTCTGTAGGTCAAAGTTGTAACCACTACCAAAAAATGTATGTTGATGCAGATCCTGACACTGAAAGTATCCAATATGAATCCTGAGTTAGAGAGAGTCCTGAGTGTATGTATTATAATCTAGAATGTATAACTCTAATGGGTTGTAAATCCACTGTCAAGTTACACTGTCTCCACACACACAGAATTAGAGATATTGATTAGACAAGTTAGATATAAAATAGAAGACAACAAGCACTAGGGCAAATGACCAAAAAATGCAAGAGTCAAGTGACCACAAGTATGAGATAAACTAAGATGACAATAAACATCTAACATGGTAACAGCTTAGTGGCCTGAACAGAGTTTTTGATCCAGCGTCTGTCCATTGCTGTCCTGCACGGGAACTGTGTAGCAGTGCTAGGCAGCACAGGCTACTGAACTTGTTCGTTTTTTTATTTTTTTATTCACATATTCATTCATTTTTGCTTTATTATTAGTAGCTAGTAGTATTTATTATAATATAACATATAAAAACCTAACATAAATTATCAATATTTTCCTGGACTGATGAGCATTTAATTAGTGGCTACTACTATTAGTCATGTCCACTCTACATATATTTCCCCATCACACACTGAATCTAATTGTCTTCCAGGTTGACTATTAAACTATAAGTATAGAAGGTGTAAATAAATTGTTACTGATCCACTGTGTCCTGAAATTGTAAAGAGTTCAAGATTCAATTTTTAATTGTGCAATAACATTGTTCACTGAAGAAACCTTGCAAGGGAGGCCTTCAGAAGACATTGACATTGATACGCCTGCGCAGCAATGTTATATCGTCGTTCGACGATGTTCGTCGATCGACGATGTTCGTCGATGTCAGACAAAATTCTTTATATTGCCATAGTTTTGCTTTCTTGTATTATTCTAACTTATCTAACTATTTTGAATACTACTCGTGTATCCCTCCATTTCATCCTTATTTCTGGTATTTCTTAATTTTATTGTTATTAACTTTGTTATTCCTGTCTCTACCAGAGTAGACGAGTCCGTGATACTGTCTCGAACGCAAGACAATATATATATGTATATGCAAAGACTTAAGTAGAACTGTTAGTGAAGTGGAGATTTAAGACCTCCTTCTTACCTAGCAGTCTAGGAAGATGTGAGAAACAGTTAAGGCTGATCACACATTCTATACTTAGGTCTTTGTCGTCCTAACACCCGCTAGTGGGTCTTACCTCTTTCAGGTTGGCTACGAGCCCGTTTGTCTGAGGTCGCGAACACTTTGCACGGAATAAGGACTTCTACTCGCCAGGTAGTTCCGAACAAACACCATATGAATTAAAAATGATCATAAAAAGTGTTAGTAGATCTCATTATTATAGCTCTATTGTTCTATTTAGCAGTACTGAACCAAAGTTTTCCTTGATAGAATATACAATTAGCTATACCAGAGAAATCGAACGTAGAAGGCAGTCCAACTTCTCCAGCGCATGAATAATTTGTAAGTTACACCCCGACCCCACCATCCTGGTGGGCATTCTGTTTGTGCCTTGTTGTGACTGCGTTGTACCGAATTATTGACACTCCCGCGCCCTCCCCTCTGCGTGGTCCAAGAAAAAGGCGCTGAAAATTGTGGGGTTGGCGTGCGCGATTTCGTACGTTTGTTGCGCGCGCAGGCAACTTGTTCGCCACCACGTGGCTAAAAACGGAGAGTGTGTGCTCTAGAAGAATCGCTCGTATAGAGATTATATATCTTGAGGTTTTGTTTCTTGAGCTGCAGAATCTTTATAGCTAGCGACGAATAGAATTACCCAGAATGAATAGATCTGGTAGAGATGAAGAGGATTTCGACTCCGATTGGGAGGAGGAAGACATTCAGTTGTACCGTGAACTAAGGTATACATACCAACGATTATATTGTTTAGGACAGGCCAAGTAAGCGTTTTTCTTTATATTTTATATTTTTTTCTTCAGCCGGAATTACCAGTCCAATGCAAGGATCTTGTCCAAGTCTGTTACAGACCCAGCTAATGTACAGGTATGTATTAGACTGAGGAGAAATCTGGCAATTATATACACCATGTCGTGAATAGTCAAGCTGTGTAGTGTGAATGGTGCAATTTATTTCAGATGTCACCTTTCTTACCTTAGACTTTTTTATTTTTATTGAGTTCTAGTTGTTGTTTTTCCAGTGCTCATACATTTTGATCAACTTTAAATCCATCCCTTTTTTTTTATTAGGTGAACAGGGGGTGTAAATCCCTGAGCTCTGAGTTATAGCAGGCAAAGGACCAGCCCAGTCAGTAGTGGGCAACATGCAAACACAAACCAGGGCCTTAGTTAGTAGCAGCTTTTGATTGTCATAGATAGAAACAATTTCAAAGTCTTTAATCAGGGATAAGAATACAGATATAACTTGAACAAGCACTCAAAAACTGACAGTAGCAATGACTGAACAAAAATCAAGCACGAGTCATAACACAGGGAAAACTGAGCATGCGCTACACAAAAACGCATACGTATACAAAATGAAATAAGTTCCGTTCATGAAGTGTGTACTGCAGGGTATACTGCACTCAGTTCTGGAGGTTGGAGGGTGCAGTTGTAAGTGGACCCGAACATGGTATACCTATAGAAACACTCTTATTGCCTTGTAGGTACGCCACCCTTGCTTATTTTTCTTTTTGTATCTATATTTGAATGCAACCTTACAGAATGTACATGATTAATATTTAAGATTAAAGTACAAACAGACAGGCATACATATAGGCATGCAGGCAGAAAACTGGCATATAGGTATCTAGATATACAGATGGCGTACTGTTACCCACACATCGGGTAACAAAATAACTCCTACTATTCAGGTAATCTGCTAATTTAAGTTACAATTAAGTAATTATAAAGTCAACAGATTGCCATTCTAGTGGGAAAATCTTCCCTGCAAAATACCATAAGCATTCAACTTATTACCATAGCTTACTTTGCAGTTCTCATATTTTCCATTTGACAGTTATTTTAGAACAATATATTTAGGAAAGGGAGTCCAATCGTCACTTTGGATGTGTTAATTGATGCTTTTGACACTTCAGGTTGTATTGCCTATTGTCTTTATTCCCCTGAATACAAGTGAGTATAGAGCCTATTCAAGATCTTAAGATGCAACTCCTTTTTTTCTCACTCATGAAAACAATGATGTTCTAAAGATTGATTATAACTTATTTTCTAAAGGATAGGCTTAAACAGTAATAATTTTTTTCCTCATGCATTTAAACAAACATCTTGGTTTCAGTATCTAAGGATTTAATTTAAAATAATGTACGCTTTTGAATCCTCTCCAAATATATATGATTTTTTTTATATTGAATATTTTTGTATTGCACACTTAATTAGTAGTATGCACACTACCTACTGGGTCTGGGAATCAAATTCAGGTTTTAATATCTGGTTCCCTAGGAATAAAATGAATAATGCAGTGAAGCTGCATGTTATTAACAATAGTTAGCTAGCATTTTAATAATGGAATTTTTACACACCTGTTTAATAGCTTACCCCTACATATTGATGTCTTAATAAAGATAAAGATTTTACAGTTCAGCTCTAAATTATGGGGCACAAGCAGTAATTAAAAATTTTTATTTTTTTATTTTTATTAATTATCAACATTCTGTTGGAATTCATTCTGGTTTGTATCAAGGATTTTGAATGAGAATACTAGATTGTAATGAGAATGAGACAGTGTGAGGTTACTAGACATTAAATATTTTAGGCTCGGCTACACAAGCTGCATGGAGAAGTAGTGGAATGGAAAGAATTATATGATGATATGATGAAGGAATTCAGAAGTTGTATGAATGAAAACGAAGATCTGAAGAGAAAGGTAAATGTGGATAAATATCAATTCTTGTTGATTTGCTCTCATGAGAAGTTAATTTTCTAACTATACATAAACATGCCAGCTCTATATACATTATGAATGAAGCCTACCTTGAAAGTGCATAATATGTGTCTTACATGTTGATTGTTGCAGATGTGTGAGAGTGAGAACAAACTGGAAAAGTATCTGAACAATTGACAGCCTCCAAGCAAGAAAACAATACTTTGAAGGAAGAGGTATGTGGTGGGTAACATTAGTGCATCAATTGGGTATTGGGTGTGTGTGAAGGAGTGAGTGAGTATGGGGATTTCTGTAGTCTACCAGGTAAATACTCTCTATCATGCAATTGACCACGCCACGGAATATTAGTGCACGCTTACCGGGTAAGCACCCAGGTATATTGTTACATGCACAAACAGATGTTGATAATCAATTATGGGACTAGCAATCAAAGTCATTCCTGAGCTGTGCCATTTCAAACAAAATTGAAAGCAGTCAAGACCTTTTTTTTTTTTATGAGGATAGTGATGGCTGTCCAGAAAGCCCTCAAGACTGTTGAATGTGATGCCTGCATTGTTTTGGTTTAGTTAATAATGAACAAAGGTTCTATTCAGTGTTGTGGTAATTGCAATTGGTAATTGTAATTAGCTGTAATCATTACACCATCTGCAGTAATTGTAATTGTAATTGTAATTGCATACCTGTAATTGGCAAGTAGTTGGGGGTCAAAGACCACTTTGGTATAAAGGGTCAGTTCTAAAGCACATGGCTGAATTAAAACAAAATTACAAACTTTGTGGGCCTATTACATGACCACTTATCCTGAGGGGGCGATGTGATGTAATTGTATGTAATTGCTAACAGATTTGTTGTAATTAGTTCTTAAAGGTGTAATTGGTAATTGAAATTGTAATTGAGAAGCAAAAATTTAAAGTAATTGTAATTGTAATTGATTACTTTACTCCTGTAATTGCCACAACCCTGGTTCTATTGTCTCACATAGTAAGTAATGTGGGGCATGCAGGTTTTCAATTGTACTGTGTGCAAATTGTGTTAGCAAATTCCCACGTAAACGAAAAATAACTCTGCCATTTAGTACCAGGTAAGCATCCAAATTTCCGGATGTGAATGATTAAGTGCCCATGCGCACTTAACTGATAGACTACAGTATGAGATTTATTCTAGTAACTTATTTTGATGTCATTTGTCTTAGCTCACACAAGCAAAGAGTCGATGTCTGCAGTTGGAGGAAGCCAGTTCTAAAGCTCTGTCGGAGGTAAACTCTCTAGAGGAACTGAAGTTCAAGGAGGGTTTAGTTAAGGAGATGCAGAAGCGTGTGAAGGAGGTAGAAACCGAGCTAGAATTGAAACAGGCAAAGGTGAGTCACTGGATACTGTGACTAGTATCTTATGAATAAATAATACCTACTACTTATAAATCAGTAGTCAGTCAATATTTTATCTTATCCATTTCTTTGTAACTCACAAATAATGACTGACTGATATAAATATTTATAGCTTGTAGATCTAACAGCTGAGAAGGATGAGCTGGATGTCACCAGAGAGGACTGTCTGTTGGAAGTTGATGCCCTGTCTTTGAAAGTTGCTGGAAAGAGTGAAAAAGAAGAGTTGATAAACGAATTATGCAAGAAAGTTGATGATGTTGAAGTGGAATTAAAGACAGAGCTGGAGAAGGTATGTCTTGGTGATCACATGAGGCTCAAGATAATTACTTTTCTCAATGAGTTTATTTCATCTTATTTTGCAACTGATGTTGATTGTAAAGTCGGTATTGGTTTGGCCATAGATTTGTGCTTATGAGGAAAAACTGGAGAAAGCATCTGAAGATAATTGGCTTTGTGAACAGGAGAACAAGTCACTTCCTGACCAGGTAAGAGCTCAGGCCTAGTAACTAATCTTGTAGGGTCCCTCATTTTCTAAATTACCATGTATGTTGTAAGATTACTCACGGCCTTGTCATCTATTGTATAAAACTTAAGAAAAGGTAGTCTCTCACTTGGGTCTGGTGATCCTTTACTGCAGTGGACAGGGATTGCACCATTGAGTTAATTGTTGATGAGTATTACTCTTGTTGTTGGCAAGACAATGTTGTAATCTAGGTGCAGTAGTTAATTAATCTCACCATTCCTGCACCCCCACCCCCCTTTATTTTATTTCTTCTGGCTTTGCTCTCTATAAAGATTGCATGTCACCTTCAGGTAATAATTCAAGTTCACTATTACATCTGTGCTATGCATCCACTAGTGCAGTATTATCTTTTGTTGGCCGAGTTGGATAGCATTATGATAATGACTGGATTAATGTTGGTTTACAGTTAGAGGAGACAACGTCTGAGGCTCCGTCAGAGGTTAATTTTCTCAGTGAAGAATTGGAGGAACTGAGGTCCAAGGAGAGTTTGGTTTTAGAGATGCACAAACGTGTGGAAGAGTTGGAAGCCGAATTAGATTTGAAACAGGCAGAGGTAATGTTTTCATTATATATTTATTAAATTTTGTCTTGTATATAATTATCATTACCAAATTAGTTGCAGTTAGTGTAATGCTTGTATTTATATATATTATTAATTCCATCCTCTCCAGTCCTTCTGCCATTGATGTTAAGTTGGTGTTTTGCTTTGGCTATAGATTTGTGCTTACGAGGAAAAACTGAAGAAAGCATCTGAAGATATTTGGTTATATGAACAGAAGAACAAGTCACTCCATGATCAGGTAAAAGCTCAGGCCTAGTAACTAATCTTATAGGGTCCCTCATTTTACATATTAATTTTCAGCATATTTACTTATGCATGAATTAAATTGAATTGAAGTGTGTTAGTGTGTGCTTATGTGTTGTTTTCAATTATTGTGTAGATGGACGTAACCAATGAGAAGTTGCTGGAAGTGGAGTTCTCCTATGCTGATATAATGGAGCAGTTGAACGGCATAGCGAGGAATCCGGAAGACGAGGAGAGTGTACTATTTGTAGAGGAGAAAGAGAGGGAGATTGAAATGCTCAGGGAACAGGTAAAGAAAATATCTATGCATGTTCAACATCATTGAAGGTACCATTATGATGCCTTTTACATTTGGTGGTAGATAGTTGGTGATGTCTGTATATATGTATCGGGGCCTAGCACCTGCTATTATAGCCAGCATCAATCTTAATCTTGCAATTCTTTTCTTTATTTTTCCTTCTGGCTTGGCTGAGAGTGATTGCTTCACATGTTTCATTTCTGTTTATAATTACCAGTTATCAGTATTGTATAGTTTGGTGAATTAACAACATGCAGTAGTGATAGAATTTGATAGATATTGTTTCTACTCACTCAGGCAGACAACAGTGGCTTACAGTTGGAGGAGACAACGTCCAAGGTGGCTCTGCCAGAGGTTAGTTCTTTCACAGAAGAATTGGAGGCACTGAGGTTCAAGGAGAGTTTGGGTTTTGAAAGGCAGAATCATATGGAGGATGCGAAAGTATCATTTGATTTGAAACAGGGAGGGGTGATTTATTCATTGTATTTTATAATTCAAAGTTGTCATGGTTAGTGTAATACCTGAGTGTTTAGATATATTATTTATTCTGTCCTCTTTACCTTTTCTTAACAATCAACATAATAAGCAATTAAAAATAAAATTCAGTCTTTTGTTTATGGTACAAACTAGTCTTTGCTGTAATGGTGTGATAGATTTCAATATGTGAACAACGTTTCAAGGCGGTCTCTGAAATATTTTGGCATACTGAAAGGGAAAAGAAGTCTCTTCAGAGTAAAGTATGTGACACAGTACTTCTATCGTTTAAGTTTAACCTTATATCCTTTTAAATTCTATAAAGCTTTACCATTATGTAATTTTTGAAGCTTGCAGATATAGAATCTGAGAAAGATGAGCTGAAGGCAACCAGTGAGACTCGTCTTTTGGAGATAGATGCTTTATCTGTGGAGTTGAATGAACTTAGACAGAAGGACAGTTTGATGGATGAATTGCACAGAAAAGTGAAGAATCTAGAATTAGAATTAAGCAGTAGACAGGAAGAGGTATGTGATCATTCAATAGCATTTGTATTGGCTATTATCCATTTGAAAGTAAAGATACTTGAATGTGAAATAAAATAGCTTGAAATTAGCATAATATTGTGTTTTATTAAAATCTTACTACTTCAATGTGATACATTTGTGTACCAATGTCATTAGATATGAATTTGAGAATATTAAATATGACTTACATAAAGTTAGGGGCTTGCTAGGTATCTCTGGTTTAGTGGTGAAGTGTAATAAATAATCTGTGGAATCATTAAAAAAAACACTTACTAATGAATGTTCATAACAAAGTTTTGGTTGAAGTATCCAAATATAAAACGATTGCAATATTTTAGCAAAGATTGGTAATTACATTGTCAATGCCAGCACCATTGTCTCTACAGTACTAGCTACAATCAACTTATGTACAGCAATTGTCAGCTTATTTACTTCATACAGGTATTAATTTGAAATGTGTTTGTGTGTGTTTTATTATTGCATAGATGGGTGTGGCCAAGAAGAAGTTGTTGCAAGTGGAGCTCTCCTATGCTGATATAATTGAGCAGTTGAACAGCAAAGGGAGGAGTCAGGAAGACGAGGACAGAGTACGACTCACAGAAGAGAAAGAGAAAGAGATTGAAATGCTCAGAGAACAGGTATATATGCATGCTCAGACCTATTGAAGTGTACAAGTGATGGTTGTAAATATTTCATCTTGCAGTAGTCCACTATTATGTCCAGTTAGAC
>WLWD01003904.1_pt1 | contig 27369 bp, 25 predicted proteins | sample 6712731 | NCBI WGS metagenome assembly WLWD01 (sample SAMN12718690, study PRJNA576275) | sponge metagenome | isolation source: marine sponge | host: Mycale hentscheli | place: New Zealand: South Island, Marlborough, Capsize Point | collected 2014-11-01
CCATTGCACTAATCATCATTTCCTTGTCCATGAGAGTCTGTTCTAGTTCAGAGCAGCGACTCTTAGCCAGCATCAACTAGTAATATTGACAATATTATATAATGTATGTACACATGAAATATGTGGAGTAAATAAAATATGTGTAGTATTTTACAATATAGTAAGTTACTACATACTTTCTCGTCCAAGATTGTATTTTCCGAGTTGGAGAGTACCAAGGCCTTGTTTTGTTTGTATAAGTCAGCTTTAAGTTTCATAGTTTCGTCCTAGAACAATATAATAGGTAAATAAAATGCTTTCACCATAAAACTATTGTATGCATGATTTGATGATTTAGCTATAGCTTGTAATTATACACATTTATAATACATATCTTATTAGTTTCTATAGGTTTCCCTCGGTCAGAGTGTGCTAAGCTAATGTTTTCATTCCACATACAAATATGTGTATACAATTTTATGCATCATTTTTAAGATAGCACAAACTAATTTAAAATAGAACTAATAACTAATTTTCTATAACACCCAATGTTATGCTAATTATAGAAACTTAACCGAAAGTTATACTTCTTGCGAATTACTCTATTTTCTCTATTTTATTTGTTAGTTTGATATTATTATAATTATTTCAGCCAAGAATAACAGAATCATCATTAATAAAATGGAACTTAACCATAACAACTGAGAACAGTCATGTTCATAAATGTAGCTAAAAATGTTGTCATATCTTAACTGTTAGCTACACTACTGCAAGTGGTGACCCTTGCAGTTTATCACTAACTCCACAATTGAATATAATTTAAACATACTTGCTTAGATCTGCGTTCCTTTTGGAAATTAAGTTCTACGTTCCTGAAATCCTTAACCATTTCGTCGTGTATTTCCTTCCATTCCACCACGTGTTCCAGAACACGGCGCACTTTTGCCTGCGGAGTAATTATTTTTTATCAATGAAACGCTAGCTAATTAATGTTTAGACATTTATCTGGTATACCTTAACGGCAGATACTTCATCCGGAGTAGTAGTCAGGTTGTCGCCAATCAGTTTCGGACATTGGCTAGAGAAGTGATTAATTTTGATGAACGGTAGCATAATAGTACTGTATAGTTTACCTCATCTGTTGAAGCGCTACATAGTCACTTTTTATCTCCGCTTCCATTCGTCCAGCCATCATACAGAGATCCCAGACCAATCTATCCAAAAGATTGATGGGAGCTCACTTGAGTGTATAAATGTATCCAACAAAAGTTCCTAAACACCTTTCAAAAGTCACCAACACCACCAACACCGATAATTCACAAACTGAATTACAAAATCGTATAGCGTTTAGGAACTCCGTTAAGTAGGTAGAGAGATAGCGTTTCAGACATGCGCTCTCTAGACGCTCGTCACAAAGCATGCGCAAGGAGGAAGCAATCTGAATTCAAGGCCGAGAAGCGGGTAGTCTCGCGGGGCCAGAGCCTTTACCATACCAAAGCGAGGAAAGGGTCTGGTCAAGTGAGGAGGGGGGTCCGCTGTACAGGATCCACGAATTCCTTGGGGAAAATGCAGTGTTAATCATAGCTCCAAATTACGACCAAATTACCACAATACGTGAATAGGAAGCGTTGCGCTTATTTCTCTGTCCTCACAGTTCGCTGTTTAACTGGCTCCGTTTAACTATGGGGAGTTCTTGTTTATGCAGAAGTGACTTATCTTCTTATCAGGTGAAGAGAAGAAATATTCCAATTATGCTATATTCTGACGAATTTCTGACATCTTCAAAAATATCATATCACAAAACCTACACAAGTATCTGTCTCTGTGGATCTCTAATATTTCATCCAAGGTCACTCCCAACTTCTTTTCAGCTTCATTCTCTAAGATAGAAGCGAACTGTGACAGCAGGGCAATAAGCGCAATGCTTCTAATTCGCGTTTTGTGGTAATTTAGTGCTATGATTAACACCGCATTTTCCCCAGGAATTCGTGGGTCCTGTACAACGCAACCCGCCCAACCCCTCACTTGACCTCCTCGCTTTGCGTTTGGTAAAGGGTCTGGCACCGCGAGACTAAGGAAGCGGCTAGCGCTTGAATTCTAGCAATACTGGCAAGTTTTAATGTAACAACTACTTATAATATAATGTCCTTCAGTAATCTTTCAGTATAGTGAGCCCCAGAAACAATCTGAGCCACAGAAACAATCTGAGATGATCTATCCACCACTCTCTAAAAACTAGGTATAGTTTAATAAGTGCAAGTTAATCACACAGTGTGCAGAAAAAGGAAACCATGGATAAGGTACCTTATGCTATTTCACTCCAAATTTGCATCAGTTGCACATTGGAATAGCAGGATTAAAATTTAGAATAATTGAGAGAAAAAAACTTTATAACAAATAAAACTCCCAGCTTCATTTTCATAATGTGTTGCCTAGTACTTTGAGAAGAAAGTTCACTGCTTTTAGAATTACAACCATGAATTGAACAATGCAAGTAGCTACATAGCTAAGTGTCAAATTTGAAATTGAGTGGCAAGCAATTCTTGGCATTTTTAGGGATAAGAACGGGTTTGCTACCCTATAAATTTTCTAAATTTTCTAGTTTTTTATTAACGTTAAGCAAATCGAAATAATTTGATCATTGCTCTATTATTATTATAAGTAACGTTTATATTTGCTAATTATGTTATTTTAATTATTATTTGATACTTTATTAATAATATTTCAACAATCACTCCTTCTAAAAAATTCTAAAGAGTTTTAAGTTGGGGGTTCAGATTGTTTTGCAATATTCAATAGAAGTAGCCACGAGGTAGTAGTAGGAGCCTGTTATTTGATAGTATGTGCTAAAAAAATGCTGTGGAATATAACCTCATTGATCTGTAAGCTGCCTAGCCATCTAGAATCTCTATATTTTTTCATTAAGGTTATCAATATTGTTTTGGTTTAGAGATTCCAGATTTCTTAGTTTTAGTTATTCATACCAAAAAATTATCTTAAATGTTTAGTTTTAGTTTTTTTTCCAAATTCTACCTGAAGATTTAGTTATTTTTTTTTTTCTTCAATGTTATGTAGAAGATTTAGTTAGTTATACTATCAATTGACTTAGTTTGGTTAATTTATGTTGTCTCTCAAATTCTGCAATAATGAGACTCCTTAAAGAAAGTAGTACAGGTAGTATTCCGAAATAACTTCAAAAATAGCATATCTCTATGAAATCTTGGGTATTATAAATAAAGAATGATATTTTTATATAGTTAAGAGAATTACTTGACAGCAATTTATGTCTTCATTTAACTGACATAGCTAATTCAAAGTGAATTGCTTGCAATAAAAATTTATTTGCTTAGTAACTATTAACTTTTGTCATCCACTATACTAATTATTATCGAATTTACTGTCTTCTAAAATATTTAGTTCTAGTTTTTTCATGTTCTCTACAGCTTAGTTTTAGTTATTCTTACCAAAAGTAGAATACCCCAAAACTAAGGAGGTTTTGGTTTTAGTTTTAGCAACATTAGTTTATTATTATTTTAAAGCTTAGGTAACGCTGGTAGCTAGTCCTGTCATTATAACGTTTAACCCTAAAATAATTGCTACAAAAGGTTTTATGATGGATTCCGATACTGTTCCACATTATGTTCAACATACTAAATATCTACCAAAATCTGACTAGTAGAAATGTGTTGTTTTGGTAATACTTGTCTGTAAGCTCATTAATATTCATGAGATGTCATTTGCTGGCCGTATCTTCTGTTTTATTCTGTTTAGAGAGACACAATTAAAACCACTGGAAACCTTAGTTCATATGCTACCAGAGCTACCTAAGTTACCAGTACTACCTATACTACTACCCAGGGCTACCTAAGCTACCAGTGATACCTATGCTGCTAGTACTACTTATGCTACCTGTGCTACCTATACTACCAGTGCTACCTATACTACTAGGGCTACCTAAGGTACCAGTGATACCTTTGCTGCTAGTACTACTTATGCTACCAGTGCTACCTATACCACCAGTGCTACCTATACTACCAGGGCTACCTAAGCTACCAGTGATACCTATACTGCTAGTACTATGCTACCAGTGCTACCTATACTACCAGTGCTACCTATACTACCAGGGCTACCTAAGCTACCAGTGATACCTATGCTGCTAGTACTACTTATGCTACCAGTGCTACCTATACTACCATTAATATCTATAGCTTGCAACAATGCAAAATAAATTAATGTGGCATACAAGGGGCAATGTTTACTATTCACTTTTTTTTTTCAATATCACATGATTCTCATGAGTCTCTGATTGTGAAATATGTGCCTAGTAAATTAAACTCAACTAAAAAAAAGAATGGTGAATATAAATTGAATCAGTGAAGTTAGATTGCTTATAAGAATATTAATTCAGCAATCTTGTATTTGTTGGTAGTTGAACACGATCTGCTGCCAAGTAGCTACACTACATGAAATTGTAGGAAGACAACCATCATTGACATTATTAGCTACTAGACAAAACAATTGGGCATAAAAGTGGTGCATTGTTTGAGCAATAGTATATAGGACCATATTACACAGGATTGTCCCTTGACAGACAGTACAGTGAATATCCAAACTGCTTTCATCTGATATTGAGCATTGTTTTGTAGTAGCCAACACAATCAGATATTATCTCTCAGATACATGAAAATAATAACAACTCTTGCATAACACAACAAATCTGTGTTTGTAGCTTAATTCCACCATAACTAGTTAGCTATGTCTCCCTCGTGTAGCAATTTGATGTTTTTTTTTAAAAAGGTAGGAGGGGAGGGGCTACTATTTGCTTCCCCAGACTATTACTAATGATTTTTTTGTTTTATTGCATAACATAGCATATATGTTGCTATTAGCTACGGACTAGCTATTGGCAGAATAATTAGATATTGATGTTCTTGCTATGAGCTAATGGCTACTCATCTTCACACCACACACTGCTAAATAGAATGAATGTCGCCTGGTCTAGTTAGTACACATTAACAATTAACTATTCTAGAAATCAATATCAATAAATTTATTGTCCATTATTGAAGACATAACACATGTTGATGAAAGAGATTACTGGTAATAAGCCACATAATACATTGTAAATCAATTACTGTCTTTGTGGGTGGTTCAATATGCAGGATGATGAAGTTGTATAATCAAGATGGTAGTGTAACTGAGGAGTCTATACAATATAGAATAATATGTATCGTATACAAGCCAGATCTGCATTAAATACTTTCACTTCTTCCGTTTGCTGTACCCACAACAACGTCAGCACCCTCAGGGCGTTCCTCGTTGTTGGTCCTGACTTTCTTAGCATTACCACAAGCAACATCACAAAGAAGCAGTGAGTAGATGTGCATCTCAGAGTCTGGCTTCACCTTGAGGTGGGCGTCGACTGGGTCAAACCGAAGAATATATGTAAGCTAAAAGACTGAAAATTATCATTGAATATCCAAGAGCAGGAAGATGCCTAATCAAAAGATTTGTACAAAGCAGATATATTTCTAGAGTACTTTCATCCTAGTTAAACATAACAAGCCTTGACTAGTATTATGTGAAGTTGTAGTCTTAAATTATTTGTAGCAATACAAAATTTGGAGAGAGCAGTTTTAATAGCGTCATAAATTCTCAACGTAAGAATTCTGATGTTGTACTTGTTAAATTTGGAGGACATATTAAGTGTTAATGATATAATAGAGAAATAAGTACTTTCATCCTAGTTAAACATAACAAGCCTTGACTAGTATTATGTGAAGTTGTAGTCTTAAATTATTTGTAGCAATACAAAATTTGGAGAGAGCAGTTTTAATAGCGTCATAAATTCCCAACGTAAGAATTCTGATGTTGTACTTGTTAAATTTGGAGGACATATTAAGTATTAATGATATAATAGAGAAATAAGTTAGTGGACAATTTTAGTAGTTTCTGTGTTAGAAAATAATGTTTAATTGACCTTCATTGTTGCTTGTAGTATGTAGATGTGATAATCTGTATTACATACGTTAAAATACAAATGTTAACAAAAATATAAATAAATAGAAATTGCAATCCATCTCTAAATGACTTCAATTTTAATGCAAGAACAATAATTTTTATGCATACTCAAATACATGTCAATTTTTGCAGTTCAAACTATTAAAATATAGCTGTTATAACATTATGCATTTAACCTTGTCTGAGATTGTTCTTGTATTTGTTAAGTATGCTGGGCGTGAGGTTGAGTACACTTTGTTTCTTTTGTCCTTCCTTGTCATAGTGTCTAATTCTTGAACTAAGGCTCTTACCTCCAAGTTTTTGTCCCGTAATGTCAGTACAAGTTCAGAGTTTTGATCTTTTGCACACATCCACTACAACAAACACACAAGAATGAAGAAAAACGTAATATAAACTCACAGCACTACAGAAAGCGATATCAACTAATTTTTATGGCATACTATAGTTACATCTCTACCTTGTCAAAGAGATTGTATGCTTCTTGTTCCAAATCATGATTCTCTTTTTCTATGTCCTTCATCTGGACTGTTATTTCTTCAATCTTTCTTTTTGCTGAGTCCAATCCCAGGTTTAGAACATTTGTTTTCATATTTTTGTCCTGTAGGTTCAACTTTAGTTCAGATAATTTATCTTCTGCCGTCATCCACTGTCACAAAATATTAGCATTTGTAAACTATTGTAGAAACTGTTGTTAACTACGCTAAATTTTTTATCTAGAAAGTAGTATAAACCTTGTCAAAAAGGCTGCATGCTTCTTCTTCAAGGTGGCCATTTTCATTTTGCAGTTCCTTCATATTAGCTGTCATTGATTGATGTGTACCTCTCAGTTCATTCAACTCCTGATTCAAATCGAGTGTTTTGTCATGTAAATCCATTTTCAATTCCGACAATTGATCTTTAGCAGTCATCCACTAGTACAAACAAAAATATTCACATTTACTTATGGAAATTTTGTTGTGAATAATTATTAATTATATTAATTTAACTTAAATTAATTTAGTTCTCCTGAAGTTAAAGTTTTAGTACCCATTCAGTTAGATTAGGAAGGCATCATTCAGTTTATTTACTCCTGAAGTAACTACTAGTAGCTAGATACATGATAGCTCACAAATATGTGGTTACTTTTTAGCTTAATTTTCACAAGTACTGGTAGCTTCTGTAACAAATAAGCCATTCTAACTATCTGACCCCACATAAAGCATTGCAGCTAATAAAAAAAACTGTGTCAGGTTTTAAATGATGTACATAAACGGTAATGACACTTCGATACCTTGTAACTACTTGCCATATTTTGAATAAAAAAAACAACAAGCAAACAGAGAAAGTAAAATACAGGATGTTCAAAGTAATTATCGCACATTTTATTAGCCTAGCCTAAAATGAAGACTTACGTACTGCTGTACTATCTGAACAAACTGTGTAAAGACGAATACTTAAATACTTCCATTGTGCTATATATTTTATCTTAACAGTAGCTATAGTACACAAATCCTTCACATTATGTTGACTAGATATATCAATAATAAGACTTAACTTCGTACATTTACTAATTTATTACTATTAACCTTGTCAAAGAGGCCACAAGCTTCTTCTTCCAGGTTACCATTTTCATTTTGTAGTTCCTCCATGTCAGCTGTCACTGCTTGATTTGCAGCCCTCAGTTCATCTAGTTCCTGGTTCAAACTGAGTATGTCCATATATTTGTCACACAGATCCAGTTCCAAATCAGACAACTGATCTTTAGCAGTAAATGCATTTGAAAAATAATAACTGCTACTAACGTTTTCAAAGAGGCTACAAGCTTTTTCTTCAAGAGTGCCATTTTCATTTTGTAGTTCCTTCATGTTAGCTGTCATTTCCTGATTTGTAGCTTTCAGCTCATCTAGTTCCTGTTTCAAATCAAGTGTTTCCTTATTTTTGTCACGTAGATCCAGTTCCAGCTCAGACAATTGCTCTTTAGCGGTCATCCACTATAACATAAAATATTACATTTACTTTTGGAAATTGTGTTGTAGAAAATAATTTTTTGTACCAACACTTATCATAATAATTGCTATTAACCTTGTCAAAGAGGCCACAAGCTTCTTCTTCAAGATCACCATTCTCATATTGTAATTTCTCCATGCTGCTAGCTGTCATTGCTTGATTGGTAGCTGTCTGTTCATCTAATTCGTGGTTCAAATGGAGTATTTCCATGTTTTTGTCACATAGATTAAGTTCCAGTTCAGACAACTGATCTTTAGCAGTCATCCACTATGACAAAATTTTCAAATTCACTTCTTATAACTATCTATCTTGTAAAAACTGCATTTGAGAAATAATAATTGCTATTAACCTTGTCAAAGAGACCACATGCTTCCTCTTCAAGCACACCATTATCCTCTTCAAGTTCCTTAATGTTAGCTTTCATTGCTTTGTGTGTGGCTTTCATTGTATCTAATTCTTGGTTCAAGATAAAGGCCTCCATTTTGTTGTCTGCCAAAGTCTTTTCAAATTCAGACAACTTGTCTTTAGACGTCATCCACTATAACAAAATATTATTTGCTTACAAATTTCTATAATACTCGTAGAACTTGTACTATAATAAATGTGATTAACCTTGTCAAGGAGGCCACAGGCTACTTTGTCTAAAACACAATTTTCATTCTCAAGGTCCTTCACATGAGCTTTCAGTGCCTTGTTTGTGGCTTTAACTGCGTCTAATTTCTGGATCAGACCAATAATCTCACTATGTTTGTCCTGCAGAGTCAATAGAACTTCTGACACTTGGTTTTTTGCTTGAATCCACTGTACAATTCAATTACATTGTAATAGAATTTTACATAGTTCATTGTTTTAGTAATAGTATATACCTTGTGAAAAAGACCAGTTTCTCTTTCTTTCATAATTTTGTAGCCATGTTTCATTTCCTCTGCTTCAGTTGCCTTTTTGCTCAATACCAGATTCTTTTCTTTCAGTTCCTCTACATGGCTCTCCATTGCACTAATCATCATTTCCTTGTCCATGAGAGTCTGTTCTAGTTCAGAGCAGTGACTCTTAGCCAGCATCAACTAGTAGTATTGACAATATTATATAATGTACACATGAAATATGTGGAGTAAACAAAATATGTGTAGTATTTTACAATATAGTAGTTACTACATACTTTCTCGTCCAAGATTGTATTTTCCGAGTTGGAGAGTACCAAGGCCTTGTTTTGTTTGTATAAGTCAGCCTTAAGTTTCAGAGTTTCGTCCTAGAACAATATTATAATAGGTAAATAAAATGCTTTCACCATAAAACTATTATATGCATGATTTGATGATTTAGCTATAGCTTGTAATTATACACATCTAGAATACATATCTTATTAGTTTCTATAGGTTTTCCTCTGTCAGAGTGTGCTAAGCTTATGTTTTCATTCAACTCACAAATATGTGTATACAATTTTCAGCATCATTTTTAAGATAGCACAAACTAATTTAAAATAGAACTAATAATTAAAATTTTCTATAACACCCAATGTTATGCTAAATAGAAAAACTTAACCAAAAGTTTATACTTCTTAAGAACAGAATTTAATTCCCTCATGATTGTCTACTGTCATGTTCATAAATGTAGCTAAAAATGTGGTCATCTCTTAACTGTTAGCTACACTACTGCAAGTGGTGACCCTTGCAGTTTATCACTAACTCCACAATTGAATATAATTTAAACATACTTGCTTAGATCTGCGTTCCTTTTGGAAATTAAGTTCCACGTTCCTGAAATCCTTAACCATTTCGTCGTGTATTTCCTTCCATTCCACCACGTGTTCCAGAACACGGCGCACTTTAGCCTGCGGAGTAATTATTTTTTATCAATGAAACGCTAGCTAATTAATGTTTAGACATTTATCTAGTATACCATAACGGCAGATACTTTATCCGGAGTAGTAGTCAGGTTGTCGCCAATCAGTTTCGGACATTGGCTAGAGAAGTGATTAATTTTGATAAAAGGTAGCATAATAAGTTTACCTCATCTGTTGAAGCGCTACGTAGTCACTTTTCATCTCCGCTTCCATTCGTCCAGCCATCATACAGAGATCCCAGACCTATCTATCCAAAAGATTGATGGGAGCTCACTTGAGTGTATAATCGTATCCAACAAGAGTCCCTAAACACCTTTCAAAGGTCACCAACACCACCAACACCGATAATTCACAAACTGAATTACAAAGCGTATAGCGTTTAGGAACTCCGTTAAATAGGTAGAGAGATAGCGTTTCAGACATGCGCTCTCTAGACGCTCGTCACAAAGCATGCGCAAGGAGGAAGCAATCTAAATTCAATAAGGCCAAGAAGCGGGTAGTCTCGCGGGGCCAGACCCTTTACGATACCAATGCGAGGAAAGGGTTTGGCCAAGTGAGGAGGGGTGCGCTGTACAGAATCCACGAAGGGATAATGCAGTGTTAATCATAGCTCCAAATTACCACGAAATTACCACAAAACGTGAATAGGAAGCGTTGCGCTTATTGCTCTGTCCTCACAGTTCGCTGTTTAACTGGCTCCGTTTAACTATGGGGAGTTCTTGTTTATGCAGAAGTGACTTATCTTCTTATCAGGTGAAGAGAAGAAATATTCCAATTATGCTATATTCTGACGAATTTCTGACATCTTCAAAAATATCATATCACAAAACCTACACAAGTATCTGTCTCTATGGATCTCTAATATTTCATCCAAGGTCACTCTCAACTTCTTTTCAGCTTCATTATCTAAGATAGAAGCAACTGTGACAGCAGGGCAATAAGCGCAAAGCTTCTAATTCGCGTTTTGTGGTAATTTGGTGATATGATTAACACCGTATTTTCTCCAGGAATTCGTGGGTCCTGTACAACGCAAATCCCCCCCCCCCTCACTTGACTAGACCATTTCCTCGCTTTGCTTTCGGTAAAGGGTCTGGCCCCGCGAGACTAAGAAGCGGGCTTGCGCTTGAATTCTAGCAGTACTCTTATTTTGGCAAGTTCTAATGTAACAACTACTTTATATAATATAATATCGTCCAGTAATCTGGAGGCATGCTTACAGTTCTTTAGTATAGTGAGCCCCAGAAACAATCTGAGCCACAGAAACAATCTTCAATGATCTATCCACCACTCTCTAAAAGATACCCTTGCCCATAATATTGGGGATCACAACCATAGCGCTTGGCTGGAATGGCAGATTCTTCACTGATTACATTACACAAGAGCCTAAACCAGGAGTTTTAAATTTCCTGGACATGCAATTAAAACCACAAGACATTTGCATGCTATCTTATGCTCTTCATTCTTAATAACCAAAGCATTTAGCTATATAAAAAAAAAACATTAATATTTCCTAAGTTTTGATCTGTATATCAGAAGATATTTCAGTGATTGTATTATTATGGCAATTTTAGTGTAAGAACTCGCCAATCACCTAGGTAAATAAGTATAATAATCAAGATTGGCCCTTATAAGGCAAGAAAATAGAGTAAAGTAGTGTAGTTAATAGTTATTGTGAATTTCTTACCACACATAACAGTTCACACAATGATAAATCAAGTGTGTGGTATATGCTATTTATGTGATTGGCTATCTATATAAAAATACGCTAGCGCAGCAAATAGATAAAATTGCACTTAGCTATGTAGCTACTTGCATTGTTCAATTCATGGTTGTATTTCTAAAAGCAGTGAGCTTTCTTCTCAAAGTACTAGGCAACACATTATGAAAATGAAGCTGGGAGTTTTATTTGTTATAAAATATATTTAAGTTTTTTCTCTCAATTGTTCTAAATTTTAATCCTGCTATTCCAATGTGCAACTGATGCAAATTTGGAGTGCAATAGCATAAGGTACTTATCCATGGTTTCCCTTTTCTGCTCTCTTTCTTCCTGAGCCACCACCATCACTGTTTTTATTATTCCTCTTGGATTCCTTGGACACCGGCAAATAGGCAAATAACAGCCGTAGATTCGAACCAAGATGGCAGCTTTTTTCTGCAATTTTATCCCCTTGTCAAATGTCCCCTCTCTCCCCCCCCCCCCCCCCCCATTTCAATTCTAGTAATGACTGATCTTTGCCAAATCTGATCAGCTTGCCAATTACCTATTCATGACTACACACCGTCGTTATTTGCCGTTGCCTTGTCCTAAATTGTCGTTATTTGCTGCGCTAGCGTATATTCAATAGAATTAGCCACGAGGTAGAAGTAGGAACCTGTTATCTGATAGTATGTGCTAAAAATGGGGTGGAATATAACTTTATTGACCTGTAAGCTGCCTAGCCATCTATAATCTCTATACTTTTTATCATAAAGGTAATGTTTATATCAGTATTGTTTTGGTTTAGAGATTCCAGATTTTCTTAGTTAGTTATTCATACAAAAAAATTATCTTGAATGATTCTCCCTGAAGATTTAGTATTTTTTAGTTTTTCTTCAATATCATGTAGAAGATTTAGTTACTTATAGTCAATTGACTTAATTTTGGTTAATTTATGTTGTCTCTCAAATTCTGCAATAATGAGACTCCTTAAAGAGATTAGTACAGGTAGTATTCCAAAATAACTTCAAAAATAGCATATCTCTATGAAATCTTGGGTATTATAAATAAAGAATGATATTTTTGTATAGTTAAGAGAATTACTTGGACGGCAATTTATGTCTTCATTTAGCTGACATAGCTAATTCAAGGTGAATTGTTTGCAATAAAAATGTATTTGCTTAGTAACTATTAGCTTCTGTCATCCTCTATACTAGCTAGTAGTTTTAATTATTATTGAATTTACTGTCTTCTAAAATATTTAGTTTCAGTTTTTTCACGTTCTCTACAGCTTAGTTTTAGTTATTCTTACCAAAAGTAGAATACCCAAAAACTAAGGGGTTTTAGTTTTAGTTTTAGTTAACAAAAACAACATTAGTTTATTATCATTTTAAAGCTTATGAACTAAGTTATCCAGTGGTTTTAATTATGTCTCTCTAAACAGAATAAAAAGAAGATAAGGCCTACAAATGACATCTCATGAATATTAACGAGCTTAAAGACAAGTATTACCAAAACAACACATTTCTACTAGTCAGATTTTGGTAGACTTTTAGTAAGTTGAACATAATGTGGAACAGTATCGGAATCCATCATAAAACCTTTTGTAGCAATTATTTTAGGGTTAAACCATATAATGACTGGACTAGCTACCAGTGTTACCTATGCTACCAGAGCTACCTAAGTTACCAGTACTACCTATACTACCAGGGCTACCTAAGCTACCAGTGATACCTATACTACCAGTGATAGCTATGCTGCTATGTGCCGTAGTATTATTATAATGATATTCATGAATTGTAGCCACAACAATGCAAAATAAATTAATGTGGCATACAAGGGGCAATGTTTACTATTCACTTTTTTTTTTTAATATCACATGATTCTCATGAGTCTCTGATTGTGAAATATGTGCTTAGTAAATTAAACTCAACTAAATAAAAGAATGGTGAATATAAATTGAATCAGTGAAGTTAGATTGCTTATAAGAATATTAATTCAGCAATCTTGTATTTGTTGGTAGTTGAACACGATCTGCTGCCAAGTAGCTACACTACATGAAATTGTAGGAAGACAACCATCATTGACATTATTAGCTACTAGACAAAACAATTGGGCATAAAAGTGGTGTATTGTTTGAGCAATAGTATATATGACCATATTACAGAGGATTGTCCCTTGACATTGATTACAAATAGCTACTTACAGCTGTCCTCATAATTTTTTATGTACTAATCTAAGCCAATAATTAGATACATAGTAAACTTTACCCAAACACGATTACAATACAATCAGAAGTCTAAATAATGCTATAAAAAGGATTACCAGTAACTTAAATGATCACAGTCTACGGCTGACACAGAATATATAGCTACATTACTATGGTTGCTCTATGTGTGATATTATTGTTGAGTACCTACATTTGTAGCTTGTCTTCGGCACAAAACCAGAGCAGTTCAAGTCCAGTACTCTTGCCACCAATTCAGCAGACATCAGGTGATGGAAATATTTGTACAATAGACAGTACAGTGAATATCCAAATGAGGAAGTCTATAGCTAGAGGTATAGAGATATTGTCTTCGGCACAAAACTAGAGCAGTTCAAGTCCAGTACTCTTGCCACCAATTCAGCAGACATCAGGTGATGGAAATATTTTGTACAATAGACAGTACAGTGAATATCCAAACGAGGGAGTCTATAGCTAGAGGTATAGAGATATTTGAGCGGCCATGTTCATGTGGCAGCAGCAGGTGGACCAGAGTAGCCTATCTGAACATGTCTGAAGCTAGCACAATTTGCCCGTCTTCTCTATCTCTCCATTCCACTCCAATTCGTGGCTGTGGAAGGAGGTCTGGTCCTGGAGTGTGTGACTCTGTCCTCTATCCAGTCCAGCATGCTTACTCTCGATTGTGTGGAAGAATAATAGCCTACCAGAAAGGCACTCCAGATGCCTTTGCTGAGTATTTCAACACATTTGGAGCCAACACAATAGACCAAGTATATTATGTGGATGGAATATCCCTGAGTCACGGACCGGCTGGATCGAGAAGTCACGTGTGGACATTCGCTGCAGCTCTTAACCAACAGTACTATTTCAGTGGCAATATGTTCATGCACTCGTGACAGTGAGAACTGGCCTCATCAATTACCTAGCTTTGTTGGAAACAATTATTTCTGTGATACCGGAAATCTTGGATCAGAATTGTCTCATGCTACTTATTATATCAATAATCCGTTGTGGGATAGAATAGGATGTGCCTCAGGGAGTTCCTGTTGCCAGTTCAACACACCCCCATGGTTCTGTAAATCTCTTCCTCAGGCTATCACAGAGAGTTTGGAAATGAGATTGTGCCATGGGCAGTTCCTTAATGATGAAGATGTAATCATTAGTCTCGTGGAAATTTTTGTGATGTAGAATGAACTAGTCTCAAAGGAGATAGCAATTTAGTATTTTACATTGTGCAATTTCAAATTGAACAGCGATTTTCCCTACATAATTTTTAATGGGAAATTTACACGCCATACTTAAGTGTGTAAATAAATACATAAAATTCGTAACTATGCACCACATAAACTAACATGTATCGCATACAACTTGTTGTTAATTTCATGAAGACACTAAAATCCATTCTGAACAAGATACTATACATGTTGAGTTTTGACACCATTATTAACTAGATAGCCTAGTACTTTGATGTACCTTTAGAATTAATTGCATCTTGGAAATGATCTTTAGAGCAATATTTCTCTGACCAACGGTGGGGCTGAAGATTCAGAAGATGTTCTGAATTTAGACTGAGAGGATGAGGTTGAGCTTGGCGGAGGTAGTTTGACAGGAAGTGAATTGGAACAGTCTAGCTTGTGGCAATAACCTTCATCTATAATTGCACAGTAATAATGTAGCTATGTGCTTGAGAATACACTAATAGTTACAGCTTTATCTCACATATTAATTGTGTATTTTTTTGGATTTACTTGGGCAAAAGTGAAGAAATTCGCAGAATTAGTGTTTTGCAGGACTGACACAGTTGCGTTTATAGTTTAGCCACATCAGTAAATATACACTTCCATTCCTCACACCTATCCAGTTAAACTTACACTCAGAAATTCAACTAGTCATCTTACTAGGGAGCATAGCTACTACTACAGTGACAGATCCCACACTTTTGTATTTGTGCTGACAAATTAAGAAATTAGAAATGGATTAAACTATTTGTAGCTATGACACAAGTTCTGGCATGAGTTTTTGTCCAGTCATGTGGAACAGCTGCTTGATGACACAGCATATTGTATTGGCTTCTCCACTTTGTAGAGTGTGTGGGGCCCAGACTACACTCTGCCCCTAAGAAGGGACCAGGAAAGGGTGACTCCACCCACAGGGAGGAGTCTGGACAGCTGGATGAGAAGAGTCAGTTGTCTACTGATGAAGATGTTTACCCTACCGGGTGAATAGAACTGCTAATGAGAACAATTAGTATGTGGTGTAGGTACATGTGTGCACGTGGATATTTAATTAGTTAGAGGTCTAGAACGTGTGCTGTGCTTTATTTTGGTTTGTGTTCTGGAACATTCTTTTTGCACACGAGCTCAGCCCTTCCTAAGGTCTGAGTTCAGTCAGTAAGTTTGTCTAGTCTTTGTGTCTGTTCTTTGTGTTCGTCATCCTCGTACAAGTTCTTGAATTAAACCTCAATTTACTTGACCTCGGGTGTGGCGATAATAAAGGATAGCTACATACAGATCCTACCAAGGAAGAGAGGCTGTCTGACAGGAACTGGTGGCAGTCTACAATCGGAACATTAAGGCCTCTCAGAGCCTGTTAACTCAAGCAGCCCGACGTTGCCAGAGTTGTTGGGATAGAATTAGATATTGTCTCAAGTGTTTGTGTCTTAGTTTCCTGAAGTAGCGCGGCCTAACAGAGTGGAGTAAGTCGTTTCCCCTCTAAAACCAGCTCCTCGTTGTTAATTATATTTGAGAAGAGTAATATCCTAAGTGTTGCTCCGTATGCCATTGGCATCATAGAAAAATTTAGAATTTAGTTTTTACTTCAGGGAACCCCTGCTTATGGTTGAGTAGTCATGCCAGCCCGTAATGTTTGTAGTCACATGACTGGCACGCCCAAAAAGAGGGTTTCCCCCTTCATTACTGCCATTCTTTTGGGACAATGGAAGCTATCAACTTCATAGTTAGGTAACATAAAACTACAGTACTGTTTGTGTTACTGTAATTTTAGTTGAGTTCCTGCAAACACTATAATAGCAGTTCACCATTAATTTTATTTAACAAATACAAAATAAAGCTTGCGCAATTGATGTCATAATATTAACGCACACTGCGCGTTTGCCTGTCCTATTCGCCATGTTGAGTGTCAACTTGAGCTGAAGATGGGAAAGTGCTGTTCCATGGTAGGTAGCTCTAACAGGTTTTTCAAAGGTTGTGGGCTGCATTTTATAGATTTCCTGCTGACATTGAGAGAATAAATCTATTGATTGCTCCTGTAAACAGGAAAACTGAAAGCCTACAAAGTACACAGGAGCTGCAGTGCTCATTTTGTTGGGGGATCAAAGAGTGATGAACCTGTGTCACCTGCCTATATACCTACTTTGTTCCAACATGTAGGGAGGAGTCCCACAAAAAAGAAAGGCTGAGTCCCAGTTAGCTAGCTGCAACAGAAAAAATGCCACAAAGAGACGAAGGTTGGATGCAATGCATCAAGAAAAAGCTACAATGACTTTATTGGAACTTAGCAGCAACACTGAACCTGAAGGAAACATGGATAGTACTACTTGTTGTGATGTGCAAGAAGATGTGATTTGTGTAGCGATACTATTGCAGACATTGACGATTCTCAAACCTGCGTATCAAGTGTTAGTCAATCTACAAGCACTATGACTGAATTTACAAGTGAGTTCGTGGAAGATTTAATGAGAGATTGTAATGCTTTGTGTGTGGAAAACTTTGAGCTTAAGAAAAAGTTGAGAGATGTGATGATTCGAGAATGCTTTGTGGATGATGCCAAAGGTGTCTTTTTTACTGGCTTACCATGTCGTAAAATCCTGCATGCAATTTTTTAGTTTACTAGCCCATATGTACCAAACTCCCATTCTGTGCTGCTACTACGATTTCACCGGTTTATAATGGTGCTAATGAAGTTGCGTCTAAATGCAGATAATGAACTTCTTTCTTCACTTTTTAATACACATGCAAGTACAGTTTCTCGGTATTTTCAAAAGTGGATTAATGTTGTGCATGAGCGACTAAAGCATTTTGTAGAGTGGCCTGAACATGAACAGTTATATTTAACCATGCCTAGAGAATTAAAAAACAATTTTAGCTAGTGCGTAGTAACAATTAATTGCTTCGATGTGTTTATGGAAAGGCCTAAAGGATTGATGGCAAGGGCTCAAACATGGTCTAATTAGGTATATCTCCACAAGGGTCAATCACCTTTGTATCCAAAGGATGGGGTGGACATTTATCGGATCGATACCTCACAGAGAATTGTGGGATTTTAACCATCTTTTGCCAGGAGACCTCAATTTTGAGCTGATAGAGGATTTAATGTCCATGATACAGCAGGCCTCTACTGTGCGGAAGTTAAACTTTCATGTTTCACAAGAGGCAAGAATCAGCTCAGCAGATGTGAGGTGGACAGAGCTTGTCAATTATCCAGAGTAAGGATTCATGTAGAGAGGGTAATTGGACTGCTACGATTAAAATATAAAAATTTAAAGTCTACACTTTCAATTAATTTTATTACATGTAATAAGGGAGAAGAGTACAGCGTTATTAACAAAAAAATTGTATTCTCTCTCTTTCACAGGCTTTTAAAAACAATACAGATTTGGTCATTTTTTTTATTTCTGTATTGTTTAAAAAGCCTGTGAAAAAGAGAGAATACATCTAATGAGTAATTAATAAAGGCTGAGAAAGAAATTGTGAAACAAAATTGTTACTATATATGTGCTGCTCTGTGCAATTGCTGTGAATCGGTTGTGCCAGTGAATTAACACTGTAGTTATCACAAAATAAAAACAATTTACATGATTAATTATTGTATTACACGAACATTTTGTTGTTATGAATGAATAATATCATGAGTTAATGATAAAGTTGGCTACTTTTTACGATTGGTTGAATTTTTTTCTTACAATCTGGACATCTCCACTTGCCTTTTGGAATAGTAGTAATTTTTAGGCAGTATGTATGAAATCATTCGATTTCACATTTTCCACTTTCACACATAATCACTTCCCCATATTCGCCTTTTTTACAATAGCACCAACTTTGTCCACTGTGACTAGTTTCACGCCATACAACAAAGTCATCATAGGTACTCCTGCATATCTCCATTTGTGCTTGTATCTGATAATAGTAGAGGTGATCTTTTTTAGCTTGTAAGTGTCACCACATCTTTCTAAACAAAAGCTTTGTTCATCACAAGCTTCCAAAAAAAGAGTTATTAGTAAAGAATAAAGACATTTGATTTCAACAACACCATTTCCACAACATTCACAGTTCACAATGCCGTCTGGAGAAGCACCCATGTAAGGAAAAGATGTGGAAATTACCAGTCCACATTGAGAAGACTCTAATTTATTGTGTCTCCGTTTTGCTATCTCAATATAGCTTTTCCTTGCACTCTCTTCATGCTCACAACCCCATGAAGTAGCTTTAAACTTAAAGTTGTGGCTTTCAGGGTAGCATATTGATTTAATGAGAGATTGAGATGGCTGCATGATATCTGTGTGAATAGCTAGTTTTAATCTGGAAGCAGTAATTCTGCCCACTCTTTGTTGAAACCAAACTGTAGACTTAGCTTGCTCTCGAGTGCTTACATCTACTGCCTTAACCTGCTCAAAAGATACCTTTATAGACGGAAAAAAACTTCTCACATTGGAACAACAGATCATGGTATGAAAGCTGGGCATTTACAGATTCAGAATAGTCTCTGTTAAATACTTTGTTAGTGTACTCTTGTCATACAATGATGCATAATCATTACAGTAACCAGGAATAAGTGACAAGAGAGCTGGCTTTCCAGTTTGAGAACGTTTCTTAAATGAATCTTCAAGTTCACTTGAAGAAGGTGTTAAGTTTTTGGCCAAAGCAGGTACTATTTTGCTACACTCAGCACTAGAGCTTCTTGTCAGAAGCTGTGAAATTGATGTCAGAGATGGGAGCAAATGTTACAGTTTAATATGATGGTGGCAGCCAAGAGCAAGGCACAGATGTGCATGAGAGATTTCCTTACTATTTCATTGGCATTGAGTGTGAACAAATTTGCTGCTACATGAGAGCAAGATTCCCCCAGACCAGCCATACAATCACAATGGACACACAGCACCACCCCTGTCTTTTCGGCACCAATCCATGCTTTAGCTGGGGAAGCAGATATTTTTGGGAAATGTCTTACTGTTGCTGTTACTAGGTAGGTGTTCGCACAATATATACTCAATACATAACACACGAATATTGCTCACCCAACCATCAACAAACTGTCTGTATCCCTCCAAACTTTTGTAAGCTTTCACTTCTTCCTTAGTATAAAGGCTAAGAGTATTGATCAAGTAATTATAAATGTCAGGATTCTCAACTTCTGGCCAATCCTGCCATTCCAAGCCCTCCAGTGTTTCTTCCATCGTAAGATAGGGGTCTGAAATACCCCCAAGCGTTCCTAATTTCTCTCTGTACCTTGATCTTGCATTGATATCCATGCTTGAATAATATTCTTAAGCCATTCTTACTAGTCAATTAACAGTAACTCTTGAACAAGCTCTCAGCTACAAACAATAACAACAACAACAACAACAAGGCCAGTGTTATTTATGTACTTCAGCCAATAAATATGGAGTTACTATATACAACCACTTACTGAGTATTGTTAACATATTTTGACTGTCTAGATTACTGGTAATTCTTGACAACAAGCTCTCAGCTACAAAAACAAAAGACCATTAATTTAGCAATCAAATAGAATTGAGTACTTATCTCAGTTTTCCCGAGTAGTGGTAGCTTCTTTAGCACTATATTAAGGCATTCTGACTACCAGTGGCTCTTGACAACCAACAATCAGCACTTCACAGCCCCCCCAAAATGGCGAAGTTTGAAAATTACGTATGGTAGAGGGTTTCAATGCCATAGTAACCTGTCGCAGCAACTTTTTGTGACTTGAAAAACATGCATCTTCATAGGAATTATCTCACAGTTTTGAGCCTAAGTTAAAAGCAAGACTTGTTTAAGAGACAATCCAGTGTTCCCCAGAATGGCCTCCGCTTGTAGAGATGCTGGCTGCAAGATGTTGTCAGAAAATGGAGAGTTGGGGTAAGAGAGAATTCGATGCAAGTCCTTCCACTGAGGAAATCAATTCATATAGGTACGGTACGCCCCTGAGGAAATCACAATTGATTCAAATAGGTATGCCTTTCGATGGAGACGATCTCAATTCAAGCAATCAAATGTAGTTCAACCCTTCAAGTACAGTAAGAAAAACCCGTCTGGCGTGGGCGTGTCACAGCACCGGATGAAGAACGAAAGGGAAGGAAACCACTGATGTCACTAGATGTGGTATGACGACGCACTCAGATAGCGCTGCCACCAGAGTTCTGTGGCCAGATTCAACAAGGTTGCAGAATTTCAATCTACTACTTGCAAATACTGCACGTGTAACAGAACTGACTAAATGATGACAAGACTGTACAATATAAGTGAGTGTGCGCATGCGTGATGATTGAATGGTAAGTTTAACATTGAAAGTTCCAAATAGAGCTCACCAGGTTGGTTGCTATGAATGTATGTGTGTGCATAGAGTGAGAACGTCTGATAATGTGGTAGTGTTACACCACATCGCATACAGACTTCAAAGTTCAAACCCTCAGAATAGAATGTATGAAGCTTATAGAGAGTCCTTCAGCATTTTGGAAGAATATGGATAACGCTTTCCTACCGGACATTGAGAGAAATTTGATTGGTTAATTAAAGTACTCAAATGGCAAGACACACCAGCTACTTTCCAGTTGACCAATATTTGACTACTGTAATAATATTCTATAATATTTTGGGCTCAGTTTGCCCTTCAAAGTAGTGAAACTAAAAAGAATGATAGCTGAGAGCTGGTATAAGTAGAGCAAGTTATTGATAATGTTTACACCTAAAGCATGTGAATAACTAGCTAAATGGTTACACAATGCATGGAAATAATAAATTAAGGTGAATATGATGCAATTTTGCCTGTGGCACTAAGGCCATAGTGACACAGGCAAAATTGCAATCATTTTCCGAGTGTCCTCCTCGGCCTCGTACTCGGAAAAGGTCCTGTTGAGTGGGCTATTCATGGGTTGTATATGTGTTAATTACTTGTATGCACTTCATCCCACACCTCACTATAGTTCTTTGTTATGTGTTAAGCAGGGTATTTAAGCCCTGTGTTGTGTGTTCTTGCTTATTCATTTACTTTTAAGGCTCACAAAGCCGAAGATTGAAAACTGTCTAAAGATCTGCAGCTCTTAGCCTAAGTAGCTTAGCTACATTACAAACCAATTTGATTGGGCTAGTTCCTTGGAGTCTCCTCGAAACCTGCTGTAAGATGAACTGGTTCTGGTTTGTTTTCAAACTTTTAGAAGCTTTATTTTACTTGTGATAAGGCTATAGCTACCTACTTTATATGCCTGGCTGTTTGTTTGCAGGTTTTTGTGGTTGCTTTGCGGTAGAAATTCAAAAATCAAATTCGAATTCTAAAAGACGCCCGAAGTGTTGAAGAAAGTCTGTGTCAAAAGGGTTAATCTAAGAAGGCGTGAGATCGAGCTTGCACTATCTCTAGGGGGTCACAACTTACAGATAGAAGAAATAAGCTTCAATTATCAAGACAATAATTAGAGCAGAAATAAACTTATGATTTAAGTATTGCAATCACCTTCATTATTCACTTTTAACTTTAATTTCAAAACTAGACCTAACATGAGGATAACATAAGAAAGCACAAATAACCACATATTAAATATTTCAAATTTTAAAACATCCAATGTACAAAGAAATAATAAGGTATATATTTACTGCTTTTTGCTTACAAAGTTTTAAAAAAAAATTTCAAGGGTGGGCAAGCGCCCCTGGCCCCACCCCCTTAAATGAACCCTTATAGAGTAGGACCATCTTTAACTAATGCCATACCTGGCAAGTAGTCAATGTCATTTTAATAACAGCAATACTGTGGATTTGAGATGCTGGCGTATGATATGGTTAAAAAAAAAGAAAAGAAAAAAAAAGAACATGTAATGCTGCATTATTATGTCTACCAGGAATAGCCACAGAGTAATCAGAGATGAGAGCTCTTTCACAATTTGATATGGGCCTTCCCATGTACTTTCCATCTTACCAATGAGACAGGCTTTTTCACAAGAACAAGTTCATCTGGTTCAAACTTTTTCTCCTTAGCATTACGATCATACACGACCTTCACTCGAGCCTCTGCTTTAGCCTCCCTATCTGCTACAATAAAAGCCATTTCAGCCAACTTTGCCTTAGCATCAACAAGCCAATCTGATAGTAGGGTTGGGCGATATTGGGTTATTCTCATCACGGTACGATATTATAAAATTAATTGCGGTATGAGTAACTAACAACTATTTTTTTAAATTTAAATTAAAGTGTATAAATCAGAGAATTGTCATTGTCAAAATAATGATAGAAAAAGTTTTTTTTCAGCAAGTATTTTAGTTATAAGTTGATATTCAAGAATCCGTCAGCTCCAGCCATCGTCTCCCGCCTCTTTCATACGGCTGGACTGCGTATAGCACAGAAGAAAGTGTTGGCTGGTTGATGTCAGTCGTTCCAGACCGTTTCTCACCTTCTCTCTTCATCAGGAGCCTGACTTTACTGTGAACCTTGGGGTGTTTGTTCTTTAGGTGCGATAGCAAGTTCGAAGTGTTCCCAGTAGCCGCCCTAACTTGCACGCCGCAAATTAGACAAGCAGGATTGTCCTGTTGGCTGCCTCCGCCACTATCATCCGCGATTAAACCGAAATACTTCCAAACAGCCGATTTTGTACCGCATTTCTCGATAAGTTGCTGTCCAGACGCCATCACTAAAAAACGGTAAAATACAGCTGGAACTCTATGCGTTGCGCATGCGCAATTTATCGCGGTATTTCCCGCGTTACTCGGTATAATTTCTTTTATCGTACCGTGACTAAATACCGCGATACCGCCCAACCCTATCTGATAGATTTACACTAGGCCACTCCTCCTGGAACCAGGAGTCCCGCAATAACTTCAGGGGCCCATGAACCTTCCCTGCATACAGTAAGTTGAGAGACTGTAGCGTGTCATAACATGTGGGGTGTCTCTGTACGACAACAGAAAATATTTGAGGAAACAATCCCAATCCCTCTTACAACACTGGTCTTTGATAATCATTTAAGACATACATGCCACCTTTCGAGGGCACCGTCACTCAGGGCATGATAAGGTGATGTACGTACTTGAGATATAGCTAAAGTTCACATGTTTCTTGAAGACACCAGACATAAAACTGATCCCTGATCTGTAAGGATAGTTTGAGGGAGACCATGCCCAAAAACCTCTGGACCGATTCAGTATCAAATGCTTCAATGGGACCAGTCTTAATTTCCACACATGCAACAGGACACTCAGTGAATCCATATTTACAACCAAATTCAGCAAACAATATAGGTACTACCATATGATGCACAACAGTTGCCTCAGCTCCAGAGTCTACTAATAAATCTGAGTCATCACCATCGTGCTATTGCACTACATGATTACTCTTATATGGGCCATTAGTTAATACATGGTTAGGGTCACCACACCAATGAAGCACCAAAGGAGCAAACCCTCACCGCTACTACACTAGCTAGAAAATACAAAATCATCTCAAATCAAAAGAATAATCTATTGGCTATTACAATCAGGTATCAATATAGTTAGAGTGGTAGATGTAAGCGCTGACTTCATAAAAGAAGAAGCTAAACAGGCCAGAGTCACTCACTGGTATACATTTTCCACGCAAAACTTCTCTTCAGCACTTGGTTAAATTTCCCAGCACAAAGCAAGACTACTATAAGCAGAATGAAATTATCTGTTCACGTGATTACGATGTAACAATAGGGGCATTACTCACAAAAGCTAGTACCTAGACAGAGCTGACAGCTCTGTGTTTTCTATAATAAAAAAACCAGCCTGAAATAATAAATAAGAGCACAATAATAGGTCTTAAATTGGCCTTCTGAGTAAGTTCATACAAAATACAAGGGTTAATTGTTAGTAATCTCCAAAATCAGAATATTATGACAGAACGCACAAAACAATTACTATAACCCTCTTAAGCATGCACGCTGAGGGATAATAACAATAAATCTTTGTTTGACACAGTGCTGTTTAACAACTACACCGCTTCATAAGAGCCTTAGTATTACCAGAACTATTAATTGAGTTATTACTAGAACCATTCCCAAACTACTATACCCACCGGAGCCATTGCCAGACCCACCAAAGCTACTACCAACTTGATCCCAACCATGTACAGAGGATTTAGAAGACTCACCTCCTTGTCGACCTTGTGTCTGGTCATGCCTCCAATAGTTAGACAATGAGATGTCATCCTTCTAAGAGTAGTTCTGGGAGACCCTCCACATGAAACGAACCAAGAGCTCATGAATTGGTGCACAACATGAACTGCTACATAAATGGATTTTGGTTCCAAGGCCTTGACTTGCACAGCCACATCTTCAGGAATCCCAGATAGGAACCTGGATATACACAAAAATGAGATAAAGCCTTCAGGTTAGAGTGCTGTTCAGAAATGTTGTAAAATGTCTATCCTATCCCACGATCCCATGTGACAATGAGACAATCCACAGGATGTCCACCTGTCCCTCTTACAGATGAATGTGTGTTTCACTGTCCTCCCATCCCATGATCCCTTGGGATATTCCACAGGATGTCCACCCGTCCCTCTTGCCATAGCTGTCCAGCTTTGCCGTCAATTTGTCCATGGGTAATCCTGGGAGGCCCCACCCACTTATATAGGTGTGTACTATAGTCATATTGTCAAATGAACCTAAAATAGCCTAAACATGTTTTTGTGACAGCATCTGGGAGATGCGGGAGCGTAGCCCCCCCCCCCCTCGAGCAACAAGGGGGGTTGGTGGCGAAGCCCCCATTAATGGACAACACTCTCTCTTGCTGATTCATGTGTGTCCCACTGGTTATTCAACATGCTGTAACATACAAAGACGTCCCAGAACTTATGAGCTACAAACCCAGTAATACAAAACAGGAATACTGTTTCACAATTGCTAGAAGGAAGGTTTGTTCACTTGTTCAACTTTCAATAACCCCAACATACAAGATAGTTCAGCACTTGTGAGTTACTAACAACCGTTTTAAGTAAGCTTGTATTTAGCTTGGGTAATATTAATGTTATATTGTTTCATGAAACATAAGTGCTTTTCATGAGAGTAAATTGGCTTGTGATAGTTAGTGCTAGTCCGACGTTGCCAGACCCTTTACCAAATCGCTACGCTGGGAATGGGTCTGGGGGACATGGCCATACCAAATTTGTTCTGCCGCACATATATTGCGGCGGTCAATTACCATTAGCAAAATACCGGGAAAAGCCCTCCTCAACCACTAATAGAAATTCCTGTGTGTGTCACGCCAACCTTTCCAATGCTAGGTTTAGCAATCATGGCTAATCTGCAGTAGAAATTCAGGTATAAAGGAGGTGGGGCACTCGCCACTTCCACATTCCTCCAGAACAAATTTGGTGTGGCCATGTCCCCAGACCCTCGGCACGCTTTGCTGCTACGTGGGTCTGGCTCTGCTAGACTAAGTTAGTACCCCACTCCCTCCCACACATACACACACACTTTGAAGCAGCTTTTATCACTCCTGAAACTGAAACACAGAAGGTGCCTCAATCCTTATATCAGTGTCTACACAAGAATGGTTCCCAAAATCCGAAAACACCTAACCACACACTATCTCACAATGGGAGTAGCCCACGAAATGCAGAAAACCTCCACTCACCGGTCAACAGAAGCTGTAACACTACCACAGCAAGGAAAGATGGTGACCAGTAGTCTCCAACATTGATGACGAGGCAGAATGACAAAGTTGATCAGGGCCACAGACGATCACACGACAGCGGATCACACCAACGCCACCAAATGTTCTGCAGCCAATACCTACAGGTAGCGCAACGGGGGTAAAGCAGAGCAGGCTACTCAGCTCTCAGGCCACCTACCTTTAAGTCGCGCCATCATCGGAGAAATCCCGGGCTGAAGTCGGGTGAACTTATTGAACACGTGGGTAAAACCCTGAGAGGGGAGTGGTTGACATTACCCTTAGCTTAGTAGTCCCTGTTCACAATCCGTTCATGCATGCGTAAGGAAAAGGGTTTACACAGAAACAAGAGCATACATATATACAGCACGGAAACTTTTTTCCCACCCTTCTTATAATATGTTGTTTTCGCTGTTGCTGGTTTTTGCATTGTCTGAATTTACAGGGAACATATAGTTGGGGCCATACAGGAAGGGGGGCTGAAATCCCCCCTCCCACCAAAGAAATCTGAAATTTTAATTATAATTATAAGTTGTGACTCAGAGCTAAATTATTTTATTTTAAAACAAAAAAAACAAAGCTCAGTTCTTCTTTTCTTTATTTATTTGTTTTAATCTCTAGAACTTGAAAGTTTACAGCTGAAAGATCAGGACCCTCAATAGCAATTCTCATGAGCCGACCAAGGTTTTGGTCAGTGTTATATGCGGGTTTTAATGAGCTTCACAATTATAGCTGAAAGATCTTTCAAACTGAAGCTATCCTAGGTA
>WLWD01004194.1_pt1 | contig 27353 bp, 16 predicted proteins | sample 6712731 | NCBI WGS metagenome assembly WLWD01 (sample SAMN12718690, study PRJNA576275) | sponge metagenome | isolation source: marine sponge | host: Mycale hentscheli | place: New Zealand: South Island, Marlborough, Capsize Point | collected 2014-11-01
TACAAGACAGTTCATTGATTGCTTTCTCCATCCATCTATGAAGTTGAGTATACCTACACCGCCTTTTGCAAGCAATAGGTTGCAATTCAAAAGTGGATATTTGCAATTCAAAAGATGTTTACTGTATTCTTATTAATAAAAACAAATAATTCCCTTTCTTCTTTTTTTTTGTGTGTGTATGTGTGTGCTGTTATTGTAATTGCTGTTCTTAGAAGTAATCCAGCTTATCTTGTGGTTGGTGGGAATCTTAATCAGTGTTGATTACCACTGCATTTGTAGTGGGTGGGTGTGGTGGCCAGTGAGACCCTTACACATGTACAGGCTTGCAAGCAGCAGGCTGCTATATACATTAGTTCCTCTGGACAAACTGAGTCTGTTCTTTGAGTGAACTGATATCATAAGTCTTGTTGAAGTAGGTATGTATCACTGGTCAACTTTGATGTGAACACTGTTTGTTTTATGTTCAAGACATTTATAATAAAGCTTGTCATTACTTTCTGCTTTTGAGTGACTGAATGTAAACTTTTACAGCTAAAATAGATTCTTTTCTTTATTTATAGCCTCTTTATTGAGTGTTGAAAGAAAAGGTCAAAAGGGAAAAACCTTTTTTGGTAAAAGCTTATGTTGCACTAGATCAGTTGACAAACTGGTCTTCAGTAGTGTCATGTTTATTGTATATACTGAAACAGTTTCAATTAAAGATAAGGCTCCTTTCATTATCATTCGTTAGCTCTGGGACACTTCACAGGGGGCAGCTTTGCTTGCAAGGCTGCTTCCCCCCCCCCCCCCCCTCTCTCTCTCTAGGAAGCCTCAAAGTAACCAGTGCTGGTTCTACCATACACAGAGTTTGTGTATATTGAGCAATTACTGAGTCTTCCTATGTTATTTTAGCTGGTGAAAGAAGGGTCTCTAGTAATTAGTCTTGAACTCTGTGTTGGTTTATCAGATTTCATACTTTCATTATGTCAGGCACCTGGCTCTTCTCCCTTCTTTAGTGAGACCTGTCGGGTGGTTCACCAAGCCTTACACGGATTGTTGACATTATTGGTATTTTTAGGTCTCTCTGTTGTTGAAAAAGGCAAGGTGGCTTTGTGCTGATGGTTTTCATAGATGATGTTGTTGTTGTTAGGGTGGATAAAAGCCAGCTCGAAGGTTTTGCTGCCATTGTATATACAGAGTTAGTTTTCATTGAGTTTGGCACGAGTTGGTCAGCTCTCAGGTACTTAGCCAGCTCAAAGTCACCTGTGTTGTCTTATTCTGATGGAAAAGCAGTTTGTAGGCTTGAAGCCATTAGTTGTGAAACCATTACTGACACTGCTCCAGCTTCAATCTCTGTTATCACTTGCCTTTTTGTGCCTGGTCTATAAAAACCAAACTAGAAATAATGTTGTTGAGTATTTTGGCAACGTTCAATGGAATGCATGGCATTAGTTGATGTATGTACTTATCACCAAGCTGTATCATTTTATCTAATCTATTACCACCCTGAGATTATGGAACTAGTACTTCACTACAAAGCAATGTATTGTTACCTCTTGCTGTAAACAGTAAAACATTCTCATTATTGTTTGTTTTTGGTTTTTTGTGAACTAAGTACTTCAAAAAACAAACATCTGAAATGTTTCTTAAATTTGTGTAATTTAAAATCCTTTCCACCATTCACGTGAATTGATATTCAGTTCACTATACTGGGCTCTTACACTTTCACAGTGTATGCAGGGGGGATAATATATATATATATATATATATATATATATATATATATTAGCCCAAGTTGACATAATAGCTCAGTGGCATATGCAATCGTACATTTCCTTACATTCACAATAAAGAATTCAACGATGTCGAGTTAGATAGTAAATGTCTTGGGCTAGGTTGCAGCAGCTGTTCCTCGCTTAATCAGATTCTGGATTCTGGATTGGCTTTGAAAAGAACTACATATCCACATTATATCATGTATTTAACTATAATATGATTGTATCCTGTATTAAATAGATATACTTTTGTTGTGTGGTTTGCAGGAAACAACAACGCTCCTCTCTGTGCTGGTTGCCGTCTCCCCATCACTGATCGCTTCATCTTGAAAGTGCTGGACAAACCTTGGCACGCCAAGTGCCTTCGCTGCTCAGAATGCCACAATCCTCTCACAGACAAGTGCTACTCCAGAGGAGGGAAGGTCTACTGTAAAGACGACTTCTCTAGGTAAATAATTGGTGGATTTAGCCTTTGATTAAACGAGGAGTGTATTCAATTAATAAAGAGTATCCCTAGAGATGTGGTTATAGTTATAATGGATAGGAAGAGTGGGTACAGCTAGCTTTAGAATATACTTTGATGATGAACTGACAATTTTAGCTAAGGTTTATTGTGAAATCTTAATGTATAATTTTAAAACAACCAAAAAAAAAAACGAGACAAGTATGTATTTTGAACTTTGTTACTGACTGTGAGAGGCACTGATGGAGTTATCGATGAGTAATATTTTAGATGCTGGACACTACAGATAGTCTCTTTGAGACAGTATTGGCAGCTCGGCAGGATTTGGAGAAGACGTGGACACAATATATCTTACATGTAGCAAATAATTTAACTCTGAAGTTTCCTTTCGTATTGAGTTTATTATTATGGGGTATGTGACTGGCCCTCCCTAATGAGCAGAGCATGCGTCTGACACTATGGCTTATATTGTAACCTTTTTTCCTCGGTAAGTACAAGCATGTGTAGACAACAACCTTATCTTATTTACCTCTCCTTTTGTGAACTGTCCCCTTATTATGGATCTCAATTCCCTCTGGCATCGCTCTGTGTATCAGCAAAGAACCATGCCATGAGGTTGCAAAACTAATTCGTTTAAGTCTGGAGGCTAGATCTTGCTAAAAATACTATATATATATATATATATAGTTGTTGTTGTTTTTTTGTTGTTGTTTTTTGTTTTTTAATCTGCTTACCCGGTAAATTTTTCCTGCTAGTTCACCTAAATATTTACACTGTGTCAATGTTTCTTTCAAAATACAATACACCCTTTTCGTGGTGTGTGGGATGAAACTGCAATATCGATAACTAGTTATTTTTTGTGCATGTGCGATATTTTGCAGCGGACTTAGGACATGAATTAAGGGGGAGAGAAACATGTTTTCAGAATTTGACACGTTTCTCTTGGGGATTTTTTTTTTTACTTTTAGCACCACAATGAAGTCTTTATCATAGCAATGATTCAACTCTACTGCAAACAGATGTGAAATGAGTGGGTTGTGTTGCACTATAGGTGCACCTTACAGGCTGATGTGGACATTTCTGAGGAGTGGGGTATAGAAGACAGATAGCAGGGTAGCTCACAGCTTCTCTAGTTCTGCTTAAGTCCACTGTTTCGTGCTGTCTGAGGTGTTGTCAAAGCTAGTTTATAAAAGACATGGTTCCTGTAAGCTTACTAATCCTTACAAAGATTTATTTTTCCATTTCTTCAAATTTTATTATTATTATTATTATTGTTAGACTATCATTGTAAAATTTTAGCTTTTTAAGGATTGTCTTTATAGAGCTTTGAAGCAATCCAGGAGGCATTGAAATAGTGTAGCTTTTTATTTATTTATTTATTTTTTTTCTTTTCTTTTCTTTTTTTGCCTTACTAAACTAGTGTTAAAAGATATTGACTTTTTCATGTGAAACTGGAATGAGGGGAGGAAATACAACAGGTGATGAAGTAGGGATCGTTAATGGACCTAAGATCAATATTTGTAGCTCAAAAATAAAGGAAGGGACGGTGTTAATTGAGACTGAACACCACGAAGTCCTAAAGACCTACACTTTTTTATTATTTTCTTTTTTATGTATTTTTTTTTTTTTTATCTTTGAGGAGAGAGACACGATTTTTGCCAACCAAATGATTTCTATTGCCTGCAACTCCAGATTTCCCCAAACTTCTCCAGCGGAAACACATGTGCCGAACCAGCCTGCCCAGAGTCTTGGCCACCCTAATGGATAGTAATCCCAAACCACACAGCCATATAAGTACAGCTCCAACTTATCCCCAAGTGTGATACAGCCACCATGTGGCCTGGGCTAGCCTCCTTTACTGTCATGTTTCCATGCTTCTATCTACACATGGCTCCATGCTTGTGGCTGGTTGTACTCCAAACCACCCCCCAAAAAAGCACATGGTAGCATGCTGTGTGGCTAGCTTATGTTTACCAATCACTTCAGTGAGCTTGTTTTTGAAGTCTTGCGCTATGGCTGTATATAGAAACTGTTGCTATGTGTGTGTGTGTGTGTGTTGTTGTTTTTTGACGAGGTAGTTTCAGTTTGGGCAAGGTTCCGCCTTTCTATATGAGCTCCCCCTGTAGTAGTTGTTGTGTGTGTTTAGTGTCAGAATAACAAAGCAAAGGCAACAGACCACAATGTTGTCTGGAATAAGAGTCATTTCAATCTCATACCCTTCTTGATGGAGTTCAGGAAGTGATTAAGGCTTTGCTATTGTTAATGACCACTCTTAGTCTATTTCTAATTGACTTGTTTTTGTTTGTTCTTTGTTTTGTTATTATTATTATTATTAATATTCCTGGGCATATATGTTGTTTTTGAAGTAGGCAATTCTTACAGTTATATAAAAGCTTGCTTTGTTTGATTGTTACTTGCCTGATTTCTGAATGAAGTCTTCCATCAAGACAGCCAGTCTTGAACTGGATATACAAGCCATTCCAGTGGTGATAACTTGAGGAGAGGAATGAATGCTATCAGGCTCATCATTTAGTTATAGTTGTTCAACTCATTATTGCCTGCTTCCTGTAGTTATAGAAAACAAGGAAAAATATTCTGATACAGAACTGTTCATTACTCACAGCTTAAATTTAACAGTCACATCTCCAACCCATCCCACATGCATGTGACTGGGTCACATTGGGTCCATAAAGTCTCCTGTTCTAATATTTACAGTAGCCAAACTAAGCTCTGCTGTGAAGACTATTGTAGAAAATAGTGATTTACTTCCTCCATTGAGCATGCTCAGATCATTCCTATCTGGTGGCCACCATAATCTGCCCTTGGGCAGTTGTAGTTTGTGGTGAAATGAGGTACATAGCAGATGCCACTGTTACCTAACTCTAGTATGGCGTGATGATAGGAAATGTCATAAATACACTTGTAATTTGATCCCCTTTTTAATCTCTTTTTTTTTTTTTTTTTTTTTTTTTTTTTTTTTTTTTTTTTTTTTTTTTTTTTCCTTTTTTTTTCCTTTTTTTTCCATTTCATGCAGTTTGTTGTAACTCTACCACTCTAGCCACTTTCAAATCTTGCATTGAATACAAGATGTGTTAGTTAACCTGAGTGTCGTTTATACTGCTCAAGAAGAAGCAGTGCAGAGTGGTTATGGCCCTAGCATTAGGTGGTGGTGACCTTGGGACACCAGAGGTAGGCCTTCATCAGTGGAAACTGTATAACTTTGCCTCATTTTGTTGCTTAATTGGGAGTGGCAAAGAGGAGTCCGTTTACTTTCATAAAGTATTATTTTCATGCAGAAAAAAAAACATTGACACTGTTGTAGCTTAGCATGGCTCCAGCTACTTCTGCATCTCCCACTTTTTTTTTTCTTTTTTTTTTCTTTTTTTTTTTTGTGGTTGCTACAAGTTGTAATTTTTCTCAAGTTATTCTCTCTGCAGGTTTCCCCTGTTAAATTGATCGTTAGCTGTAGCTAATTGGCAGATTGATTTGACTAAACTTGACAAGTTCTAGCCCATACTGTGCAGGCTGTCCCCAGAGTAATGACTATTAAACAAGTCCCACCCACCCATCCATCCATCCAGTACTCTCAGACATCAATGAGTGAATCCAAATTAGATCAACCTGTATCAGGTTAGTAATCTAGGTGGACATTTGTTAGTAGCAATAGCAGTTAGCTGGTTTATCCCAACCCAAGTGTAGAAGCTAAGGCTAGAGTTGCCCAGAGAAGTTGTACCCACTACTACTCCTCCTATCAGGAGTCAGCTATAGTGGTTGGTCAATGGAGGGACCTTTGATCCTTGGTGGTCACTCAGGATGGGTTTTTCTTGTGGCCAGATGTTGCCGCTTAGCTGCTGTGTGTGTGTGTGTGCGTGTGCCAGATGTGATGTACCATTTCATGTTGTTTCTTATTTTTCAATTTTTTTTTCTTTTTCTGGTCAACTTAGTATGTATCCCAAAACTGAGTTTGGTGGGGGAGGGGGGGGTGTAGAAAAGGAAGTTCGTAGGTGAAGTTGTGGTTGTTGACTCAACCCAATTCATTTCACACCAGGCTGGCTTATCTGTTGATGAGTGCCCATTTAGCAACTGACCAGCTACTGCAGACTGTACTAGTGAAGTTTATTTGAATCTTGTCACTTCAGTGTGGATTTTTTATTTTTTTATTTTTTTTTATTTTTTATTATTATTAACCTCTCCCTTCTCTGGACTACTGTTTATGAAACTTGATAACTGGAACAACAAGAACTATTATTGAACTATGTTTCTGTCTGCATCAGTGATCTACCACATGATAAGTCACCGACTGTACTCTAAACGAAGCTTTGTCTTAATCACCAACCATACCATCACCAGAAGCTTGTGAGAACCATTGCACTGAAGGTTGTGTAATGAAGTATTTCATAAACCTCTCAGTAATATTGCATAAAATTAGAATTAATGCTGGCCCCACCCATTAACCCCTGCCCTTTAGTATTGCTCTATGAGTAGAAATGAGCTAATGAAGCACCAGGTGATAGTTAACAATGTGAGAGTGAAAGGTGAAAGGTGGGTTAAGGATGCCGTGGACAAATCACATAGCACATTGTCTACTACTTGAAGGGCAATAATAAAGTCAATTGTTATAATCCAGGTACAATTGAAGTTCCATTAGCCCACTTAATATTGAATTCACACATTGGGAATGCTACAATGTTCTATTTTGTGCGTGGGCTTGCTTGTATCTTCTTCTTCTTCATTAACTAACTCACAGGCTCTGCTGCTGAGTTGTACTCTAAATTTCCTCTCAGGCTAGTGTGAAATAATGTACCAGTCCATGTAGCTCAGCAGGGGTCCGACTTTCTCAAAGATCGGTTCCGTCGAGACAAAATTCTATGGCTTGTTCAGATTCATTGTGAGAAATCTTTGTGCCAGTTATATCTGTCTCCAGTTGGTGTAATCTCATGCAAGCAAGCGTAGATGCCACTTGAGTTTTGCTTGCTGGACCCTGGCTGACCTTTGTTCTGGGCTATTGGTGGACTTTGTGAACTTATGGAATTGGGTCTCTTCAAACCTGCATTCCTAGCATTCTGTTTGCCTGGACATTTTAGTACACAATCCTCCATGAAGTGTAGGAAGGAATGCCAGTGCTTGGTAGCAAGTGCAGTATTTCTACAATTCCTTGTCAATTAGAAGAAAGATGAGGATTAGGATGGTAAAGTTCATTAGTTCAACTATTCTCTGAGCAAGCCATACATAGCAAAATTATCACCAGGATTAGCAGGGTTAAAAAAAAATCATTTATCCTGCACATTTACCAAACTTGGGCTGGTATTTCTATCAATCAATTTTTCCCCAGTTTAGGCTAAATCAGAATCATAAATGTGCCACTACCAGTCCCTCCCCCTACTCTCTTTCCCCATAAGGGGTGTACCCTGTCTTCCTGTTCTCCCCTTTTCATTGGGAGACCTTCCTCTATGTAGTCAATTGGAAGTGTTAATGGACTGCATCTTGGTCTAATGCCCCTGAGTGACCCTTCCAGTCAGGCAGGGTCTTCATGCCAGTCTGTTGTGGTCTCTAGGCAAGACTTGTACAAGTTTGTATTCTTCTTTCTTGAGCCTTCCTTTACCTTGTGACCTTTTGGTTATATAATGTGGCTTACCAGTGACTGCTGTTGCTGGTGATAGCCTGCACAAGTGCTTGTCCAACTATAAACTGCAAAAATGCATTTTATAAAGCCATTTCATTTTCACACAGTTGTAGGTGTTGTTTGGACAGGGTGCTTGGAAACTTGCTTGCCAGTGGTGGCAACCTAGATAGTATAGGAACTTAGAATGGGAACCTCATGACTTCCACAACGGACGTAAGATCTGAGGATTGCTCATAATCCTATTAATTCGACAATAGGACCATGGGTCAGTTAATAACCCTGATATTAGAGGGGCTGCTGGTAGAGCTGGGATGTGGAGGAAGGCTCAAGTTGGAGGAGTAATGACTGGACGCTGTCGGCTAGGACAAGACATGGTTGAATAGTAAATCAGAGATGTTAAGCCTTTTTAAAAGAACATTGCACCCCTCTCTCACCCATCACTACCTTCATCAATTTAATTTAATGGAAATGAAAAGCCTTCCCTGAAATTTTGAATTGACCCCTATCAAATTTGGTTTTAAAAATTCTTAGTAAAAAGTGAGTTTTAAAAAACTGAGTATTTAAGGGAATGCTATGAAAAGAATGTTATTTGTTTGTTGGTCTTTTTGTTTTGTTTTGTTTTTGTTTTTTATTTCTTATTGTACCAGACTAAAAACATTGGGCCATGTATTCTTACACTCCAAAGAATATCCCAGAAACTTACATTGTGACTGCATGCCAGTGGTATTCCTTCAACAACATATTCTTGTTGTTTGGCGTGGTAGGCCATCAAGTTCCAGAGCTATCATCTCTGGTGAGAGGTTTGTGAACAGTACCTGTAGTTATTTTTCACCACTTCAGCCAATTACACTCTTTCCTCAAATACTCAAGCAGATGGAATAAGAACTGTTGAGCAGAATGGTGCCTCATTGTATAGAGGTGTGCAAAAAATTTTCTCAAGGATTTCATAATATCACTAGTCTCTGGGAAAAACTACTACATTTTTTTCTCTCTCTTCTTTTCTTTATTTTTTGTTTGTTTTGTTTTTCTCTTCTTTTTTTTGTTTTGTTTGTTTGTTTGTTTGTTTGTTTTGTTGTTGTTGTTTTGTTGTTGTTGTTTTGTTGTTGTTGTTTTTTCATTTTGAAGTTTGAAAGGACCAATGAATGAGAAACTTGCTCCATGATTACTGCTGTAGCCCTTTCATAGTGCACACAACCCTTGCTTCACTTACTCTGTGGATAGTATAATAGTAGGTAGGCTTTTCCATCTCTCTTGAATATGTTATTTACAGTTATGGGGTTAAAAGTTTAAATGGGTGTGTTTAGAGTGCAGCACTTGACCTTTGGACTTGGCATTTTTGTCTAGGATATCTGAAGCTGCCTGAGTAGATAGATAATAGCATTGAATGGCTAGATAGTACCATTTGATTGCACTCCATATATTTCCTGTAGGACCTATGTTCTACTGTACTAGCTTGTAATGTTTAACAAACAAACACAGCTCATTGGTTTTCAGAGGTCATGTCACTCAACTTTGATGAATTCTGGTATGGGTTTGTATTCCTGGAAAGAGCTATTCAATGGGGATAATATGGGTTTGCACCAAGGTTTTTTTGTTGTTTTTTTATGCATTCAATCCATGTAGGTAAAGTTTCTTTGCAAGGGCCAAGCTTGGAGCAAGTATTTAGGCTCTCATAAAAATTTGTCTGCTTCCTACAGTTGTTTTTTTTATGTGGTATGTCATTTAAATCTGGCTGTTTGTTGAAAGTTCAGTGGCTCTATCTAAAGATGTTGCACTGTTTGTGGTTCTATACAGTTGTAAAAAAAAAATTAATAAAAGACATCAATTTAATTATCCTCTCCCTTATTGTTGCCAATCAGAATATAAAATATAATCAACATTCTCCCCAGCATTTGTGTGTGTGTGTGTGTGCTTGTACTCAAAAGAATTATTACACAATTTCACAACTTATTTATCAATTTTCAGAGAATTTGGCACTAAATGTGCTGGATGCAATCAGCCAATCCCACCCACTCAGGTAGTAAGAAGGGCCCAGGACAACGTCTATCACTTGCAGTGCTTTGCCTGCTTCATCTGTGCCAGGCAACTGTCTACCGGAGACGAGTTCTACCTCATGGACGACAAGAAGCTTGTTTGCAAGGCAGACTACGAGGCGGCTAAAGCCAGAGGTAAAGGAGGAGCTAGGATAGTGGGGCAAATGGAGAGAGTTAATTGCTGAATGTGTAAGAGGGGATTGGGGGTGGTTAATTTAGTGAATTATTAGGGGATTATAGAGAGTGGGCAGGGAGGAAGAGAAGTTGGGAAAGTAGGAGGAAAGGGAATTAGTTAGATTAAGTTAAGTTTACCTCTAAGTTAAAGATTATGGTCCCAAAATTTGTCTTGCTTGAAATTAAAATTAGTGGTAAGTTAAAATATCAATAATGGTGATCAATGTTGTTCTGGTTTCATCTACTAATGCAACCAGATTTTCAGGTAAGGGTTGAGTTAATATATCCAATTTATCAGCTGGGTAGTGTTTGGTGCAGATGCAGGTGTGCCTGCATGGGTCAGTCTCCTTGGTTACTGCTAAACTGATGGGATTGCATAATCTGTAACCAGATCTGTCTGAGCACAGCCTAGCTTTCTGCTGAGTAGATAGTTCGGTCCAGCACCATTCTAGGCTGCTGGGTAAAGCAAACAATACAAAAAGAAATTATAGTCTTAGAGAGGAGGCCAAGATTGGCTCTCTCCAACACTGCTGCTATTTGTGTCAGGCCTTCAATTCTTTTTTAAATCCTTGCTTATCTGAATACTGGCTGGTCTTCTTGGTTTAATCTATTAATCTAGGGGACTGGGAAAGGGGGAAGAGCTTTCCCCTAAAAATTGGCATCCCCCTTTGTAACTTGCTTACAGTCTTGGACTTCAGACTTACTGCTTATAGCTGGAGTAAGGTTTGTGTATATAGGGCCTATGGAGTATTATGAGCTATCCTTCCTCCAGCTCATTAGCTAACTTTAAAAAAATGCATCAGGTATACCCTCAGGCTATAAATTTGGTAGCTACTAAATTTTATTTATTCTTAATTGCATTTTTTTATTCTCTTAAGTGGTATTACATTACCAATCCAATGCTGATTGGTTAGAGATAATTGGAAGCTGGGAGTATGAGTGAGTGCTAATGGCAAGTCTGAATAGCTGGCTGGTAATTTCCCAGGTAATTAGCTTCCTACCCAATTCTCTGATTCTGGATATTGCTTCATAGTGCTGGGTATGAGCTTAGATATAGGTGTATATACATGTATATACACATATACAGAGTTCTACAGGATTTTTTTTTGCTTGGGGTGGGAGGCCCTACCTGCGCTGGACCACACCCATTTTTTAAAGCCCATACTACTTGGATTTGATGCTCATGTCTATCTGAGACTATATATTTAACCCTGATTAATTGGGTGGATGATTTACAATCTTACTGCTTGAAAGAACTGAACCTTAGCTAATGTAGTATATTAACTTCCAAAAAATTCTGGGGGAAGGTGGGGGGGGTGGAGATTTCAGGGCCAGCCCCCTCTGTGCATATAATACATATATATATATATATATATCAGTTTTTGTTTGTTTTGTTTTTCATATTCTGTGTTTCTCCCACTGAGAAAAAAGCCTCAAACACTGTCAGTTGGTTATTCTAGTTTTTCAGAGTTTCAATGGCAATAGAACTATAGTAAGTACCTTTGAAGCTACCAGAAACACAAGTTCACGTATTTTTTACCATTGTTCCTGAAACCTCCAACAGATACAGCATTGGCACAGGCTGAAAAGGTGACCTGTGGACTCAATACACTATCATGTATTCAAGTTAGATGAGAATGAGGCGTCTTCTAACAGAGTTTAAACAAATTGTTTTTGAAAGTGCAGTTCTATTGATAACCTTATACTTTCAATGTGCAACAACTGATCCCCTTGTATCTTAGTGAATGGGGAGAAGGTAAGGACAGCCCTCTCAGGCTCTGTATCTTTGAAAGAAAAAGGACATGCCAACATGGGAATCATAGAAATCTTAGAGGAGATATTGATATCATCATGTGTGTGTGTGTTTGTGTGTGTGTATATGAGTGATATTTACTGCCAGGTTCATGAACATTTAAATTCTGTAATCTTAATCTAATTTTGGTTCCAAAGACTATAAGTGAGACAGTATTGAACTCAACCATTACCACTTGTATAGCGAAGCATTTAAAGCATTTATTTCCATGTTCACTGTGAAGCGGGGGAGGAGAACACATCGTAAGTAACATCAAAAAGATAATTTGATCTTTAGAATCTTTAAGAAGACACTCCTTAAAAGAATATGACCTTTAGTCCATATGTATGTTACATTAAAAAGATATTTTGCTTGATTTTTAGAATCTTTAAGAAGACACTCTTTAAAAGAATATGACCTTTTAGTCCCGACATTGTCCTCCCCTACTAGGTGACCTGTGGGTGCCTGTTGGTACAGTTGAGGTGGAATACACAGGGATCCTTAACAAGATAAGCCTCACCATCTGGTCAGCTAGGGTTAGGTCTCTGGTAAAAGCCTGGCTCTCGCCTCCCAGGCGTGTGTTTGTATGCTGGTACTCCATTTGTGCTGACATTATCTTGTTAAAAATTAGAACCATCTTCCGTTTTCTGTGGCTCCATCTCTGCATGTTAAGCTTCACTTGCGTTCAAAAGTACATATAAAGTCACAACCTTTTCCCTTTAATATTTGCTTAGCAGCACGTTATATGATAATCCGCACAGACCAGGCAAGCTTGTGAATGTTTATATTGATTGTAGAAAATATAGTCTATATTCCTTTTGTGGGACTCCATTGTTGTGCCTAAATGAGGGTTGTTGTGTTTATGTCTTGGAAAAGCTGTGGCTAGTGCTGTGGATGTATTATAATAGGGAGAGGATTTTTGCTTGGGAGGTTGTGGAGCGTGATTGAACACAAGAACTTTGTGATGGCTTGTATGCTGGGTCAGAGGACATGTGCAGTGCTAGGGGATAATGCCACAGAGTCAAGGCTTTGTGTCTCTCTGCAGCCAGCAAAGGTTGTGAAAGGAGCTTATCTCCTGTTTGTCACCTTTATTTTTCATTCCATGCTTGCCAGTATGCGTTAAGATTCTACTTGTTTTGCACCGTTTAATACTAATTGCATGGCGCCAGTATCAAAGGGTTGTTGTTTGGTTTTGTTAATGTGAGGTATTGTTATTGCTGTTTATTTGATTATTTTTTTATTGTAAAAGTTTATAATTGGAGCATCTGCTAAAGAATAACGGACTTTGTAAGAATGGTGTAATTAATATTTGTCATATTTCTGAATCAAGCCAAAGGTCCCTGGGTAACCAAACCAGAGTGTGATTAGCTGAACAACCATCACCATCATTAGCAGTGTGCATGTAAAAGACAAAGAGTATTAAAGGAGGAGCAAAGAGTACTTCATACAGAACTTTTCAGTGATGAAATTCAAGAAGTGTAATTGAGATTAAATAAGACAACATTCCTGTATAATGCTATAATTCCAGCCATTCTTGGCGGGGTAAATAACCTGTGCTTGGACTTTGGATACGTTTCTACGTCTTTGCACCAAATTCTGAATTTCGCAAAAATGTTCACTGCAAGAAATTGGTAGCACTTGCTAGCTCTTCATTCAATCTTGGTTTCTGCGTAAATCTCAGAAGAGGAATTTATTCTAGATTTCAAGAATGAGACTGGGACATCAGCATACCTTGCCTCCTATTTAATAATGGCGTTATACCATATATGGCTGAAATATTTTTCTCAGTCAAATATTCACTCCATTCACTCTGTGTGTGGTGCCTATCATACACTTTAGTAAGAGCTTATCAAAAAGATTTGTACCATTAGTTTTCGATGATACCATCTCCACTCTCTCTCTCTCTCTGAAAGCTCTCCTTTGTCAAGGGGGACAAGAAAAAGCAAATTTTCTTGCTCGTCATGCTTTGAGCTTCTAGTCTAGATCACAAGAGTATTGCTATTTGAAGTCGTCGATGTTGCCACGCTCAGAGATAGAATTTCTTTTGTAGATTTGAATTGCCAAGTTAACTATCATGCATCTTGTAGGCACAAAGTCAAACTAACTGATAAGATTGTAGTTGTGTAAATTGCAGCTGTAGATTCGTAGAAATGTTGCTGTTCTCCATGTATTAAAGTGCAGAGAATGTTTCAGTTTTTCAAGTGTGTGAGTTTAGTAAATCATTTTGTATCCCATTCTAGTATCCATAAGAATACGTTGTCAATGCTTCTCTCCAAACAATGTCTCCTGCATAGATCCCCTTCACTTGTAGATGCACTTTAAATTAGTAAAAGGTGGGGGAGGTAAGGAGTGAGATGTGAGTTGGTGATGATTGTCATAAAATTTAGTCTACGTTTTATCTTAATTGTCCAGTGGTTTCTATCTGGAGTTAATACTGAAGCCATTTCAGTGTTAGCTCAAATATCAATTTGTTACTTTGTATATTTTTTTTTTTTTGCTTTATTAGTCAGCCAATATTTTTAGAAAGTATTGATTGCACATCTGTGCAATCACTTGGCAAGTCAGTCAACGGTGAGGAACTGACACGGAATGAAGCATAAACTTTACTGGATTCCCATTCCATTTATTTCGCATGTTTCAGTCATGCTTATAACCCTCACAAGTGACATGTGCAGCTTCTCTTTATGGCCACTTTGGCACATTACACGCGTACAGCTAGACACTGAGAGACAGTTGGGTTGGCTGATCCTACCCAGGATGGAGGAGCACATACAGTAGGGGTCAAAAAAAGTTCTCATTGAGTCAGCTTAAGGACTTTCTAAAGTCTGTTCGGAAGACTTTTAACAGATTTTTTTGTGCAAATTTTAGCCCCGACGTTTTTGGCAATTTTTTTTTGTAGCGACCTTTTACTGCGACTTTTTTCTCTGGTGACCTTTCTGTGTCTGACTTTTTTTACAGTTAGGGACAGAACCCTTCTAGAGCACTTCAGTTATTGAGGTTAAACAAGTACAGGACAGCACCTGCTTGGTGTGTAGCAGCTGCAAAATCTGATTAAAACTAGGCTGCTAATGATTTAAAAAAATAATAAACGACTTTTAAAAAGTAGGTCCAGCTGCTGGTGACGGCATTGGTTGATAAAAAGTCATTAAAAAGTCTCCTTACCATAGAGACTATTTTTCTGTTAGTCACTAAAAAGTCTGGTCGCTATGGGAACTTTTTTTTTACCCCTACTGTACTACAAGGAGGATGGGTAGTGTAGTAGAATGGTTTGTGTATTGCTAACTCATACTATGTTGTGATCTAGCACACGAGGCAGAGGAATCATAGACTTTCAGCTAATGGTCTGCACTTGTTTGGTCCTATTTGCCTGTGGTTCTATTCTAAATGGTAAATGTTTGGTTGGTTGGTTGCACAAAGTGCACTAGTATTACACCACTCACTATAATGGTATCATTTACCAAATCTTATAGGAGTGCTTTATTAAGAAATGTTCCTGCTATGATTTTTTTTTTTTGGCTTTTTCTTTACAAGAGTACATATTATTAGGTGCTAATCATTTCTGTAGCTCACTAAAATAAAGTATTTGTGATCTCATTTTTAGCTCATTGCTTTTTTAACTGAACTCCTTGCTCTAGTTGAAGTTAATGGAGCACTTCAGCCAAGCATAGTTGTTGTTTTTTCGTCAGGCTATTAACCATAAGTGCAATTTTCTTCTGAACCTATCAAACCTGTCACACTCTAGCCTTATAAGATGGCCATTCTTAGGCACTGACCTTGGTATGATGCTTAGGTTCTGATCTGCATTGTTACATCACATGCACAAACACTTCCTCTTGCTCCCCGCCCCCAAAACATTACTGTATTCATGGCCTTCACAAATCTTTCACAATTCATTGCAAAGCTCATTGTTGACAATGTTTGCTTTGATTACTCAACCAAACTTATTGAGCAATTATGTTCAATGCTTTTAGATGCATTTACCCCAACTAAACACATTTATCACAATTTCAGGATTCCAAGGGAGAATGTACTTTCAGCATTCTTATTTTCATATTTATGAAGTGACCCATTAAAATAATAGCCTATTTAATTTGATACATGCTACACTCTGCTAAGGCAATTAGTTTGGGAGTTACCACATATAAATGATGTCTGTTTTGTTGCTGGCTTGCTAACTCATCTTAGCTCTGGATTGACGTCTGTCACTGAAGCTGGACTTCCTTTTGTTGACAGCTAACTTAGAATGGCTTGTGGTGGTATTTGTATAGCTGCAGATGTGTTGTTATGAGTACTGTGTTGTTATGAGTACTGTGTTGTTATGAGTGTGTTGTTATGAGTACTGTGTTGTTTTATTTCCATTGACTGGCATAGAACAACTTTATCAGGAATAGCTCTACTGGGGCAGTTCAACTCTACCTTACCATGTCTGTTTCGCTTATACCTCTTTAACTGTTATCAGCTTTGCACCAATACTGCAGATAATGTGTAGGCTAGGTTAGAGGAGTGCATTTGGAAGAGGGGGGGAATAGAGTTATGGCATTACATCATTAATGTGCACCATTGACTACTATCTATTGTCCTTGCTATATGGAGATGTAGTACTTAAGTTTTAAAAGTGTTATATTTGTTTGTTGAAATGAAATTTCTGAAGAAGTGTGGTGATTGCTTAAATATGAGGAGGTTGCACCTCCCGGTCCGGTTACCATAGTTATTGCTATAGTTACCGAGCATGTGCTTGGAATATGCTTCAAGTATAAATATTCCCTTTTTCCCCAGTTCCTTGTCTAATTGAAAAGATAAACAAAGTGCTTCACATTTGATTCCTTGTATCCAGACTTGCTGTGAATATCTAATCTTCTATTGATGCCATCAGCAGCTATTAAATATCTATTAATGCATTGAAACTAGCCATATCCCCTTCTTTATCCTCTATTCTATAGAAATGTTCATTGTTGTATTTATGTAGCAGACTAGAAGTCTTACCACAAAAGTCTATTAGTGGACTACTGAAATAGAAATAGCTTCACTTCCTGTGGCCTATTTGTGTTCTCTGTTAGCCTACAGTGTAGTCAGGTGATGTTAGGGCTATGGAGAAAAAAATGAATATTACTAAGTTGTAAAGGTTCTTTAAAATGGGATATGACTAATTTATATTTTATATTGACTTGGATAACTTTCATTTTACTAACAGCTGGATATTGGTTTGGGTTTTTATATGTGGCATTGTTTTGGTGAGCTTGTTTTAAATAGTCTAACTCCTGTTATCCTGGGGGGTTCATGATGGGATTAGAGACAGGCATGTTCATCTTGTGATAGCCTTCAGTATCCAGATTTGAAGCACCTTCAGAAGACTGGATTGTCTTAATTCTTCTGTGATAGAAGTCCTTTTTGGTTAAAATAAATAATATATAATTATAAACATTACTTCAGTCGTTCAGCCGGTGTGTTATCATTAGGCGGGCAGTAATGTCATTTAGTAGGATACTAGGGATAAAACTGCCATTCAAATGCTCTAATTATACCCGTAAGTGACAGCTAAATTGATCTTTACTTCCTGAAGGTTCTCACGCTGGCCTATTACACTACCTACTCTACAAACAAACTTGAATCTGCCTGGAGTGACACTGTAAAGTGGAGGTCATTGGTGATCTTATAAATAATAAATAAACTATTGCATCTTAGTTTTAAATAAAGGGTATTTCTAACGCCATTGCAGAATAATTCTTTTTTAGGCCTACACTTGGCAGTTGGTACTTTTTGGTACTTCTTGCCCAAGACTGGATACCATATGCCATATTGACTACTTCATGCTATGAATTATTATTGCTACTAGCTTTTAAATGATGAAATGTATAATAATTGTGTGTTATTTCACTCTTCAAATATATATGAGGTGTGAGTGCATCACATGACTGCATCCTATCAACACTGGGTACAGTCACATGATTAACACCATATGCTCTAACTGAGTATAGACCCAGGTTGTTTTCTACAGGTAAAGTGTATATGACCCCCAGCTCTCTCCCTCTCTCTCTCAGCTGCACACAGGAATATTTTTGCTGTTGGTCCTACCACCTTTGGACTTGGTTTCCTGGTGATCACATCTTCCTCCCACTGTACTGCAGCCTGGGTCCAATTAGGAGACTGTATACTTGAACAGTATCTCTATGTGATGTGAAAGCTATGCTTACAAGTGCTCATGTGTTTTGAGATTGGTATATCTGGAATCTATTGGCCCTGGCAAGACAGATATAGAACCTGCTGTCTTTGTATGATGTCATCTCTGTGCAACATGCATGGAATAGCATCAGTGTCTACCAGATTATGTAATGCTCCATGTCCTGTGGGTGATATAATAGATATTTCACTGCCAGAGCTAGTAAGTAGTTGTGTTTGTGAATGGGATGAATGGAGATAGTTGGTTTATATAGAAAACTAAGAGAAACCCTTTTGAGGGGCAGCAAACTCAGTCTTGTCCTATAGACCCTCCCACTGACCTTTCAAAGGTCATTCATCCTGTCCTTGATGTTCTCAAGTGTGCAGTGGCCTCAAGTTTGTAGATGCCTTTTGATCAATGTGAGGCACACATGTGTATTGAATGGAATGTGTTATGACACTTGCACGTAGCCTTGGTTGTCGGTCACTGGGCATATGCACAGTAGCAGCCTTGGTTGTCGGTCACTGGGCATATGCACAGTAGCAGCCTTGGTTGTCGGTCACTGGGCATATGCACAGTAGCCTTGGTTGTCGGTCACTGGGCATATGCACAGTAGCCTTGGTTGTCGGTCACTGGGCATATGCACAGTAGCCTGGTTGTCAGTAAAGGCATATGCACAGTAGCTTTTGGTTGTCAGTACTGGCATATGACAGGAGCCTGGTGTCAGTCACGGGGCGTTATGCACAGTAGCCCTGGTTGTCAGTCACTGGGCATCATGCACAGTAGTAGTAGCCTTGGTTGTCCAGTACTGGGCCTATGCCAGGAGCCTGGGTGCAGTCAAGTTGGGCATATGCACAGTAGCCTTGGTGTCCAGCAATGGCGTAGAACAGTAAGCCTTGGTGTCAGTCATGGATATGCACAGTAGCAGCCTTGTTGTCAGTCACTGGGCATATGCACAGTAGCCTTGGTTGTCCGTCACTGGGCATTATGCACAGTTAGCCTTGGTTGTCAGTCACTGGGCATATGCACAGTAGCCTTGGTTGTCAGTCACTGGGCATATGCACAGTAGCAGCCTTGGTTGTCAGTCACTGGGCATATGCACAGTAGCCTTGGTTGTCAGTCACTGGGCATATGCACGCACAGCACACCACACCAGTGCCAACGGGTCAGTCACACCAGCCGCCAATGGGTCTAGGTCTAGGTCTGTGAGGTTTCAAAAGGAACATTGTTGAAAGATGAAATAAGCCGCCTCAGTAGGTGTATACGGGCTAGAGGGATTCCTTAAAAATGCATTTCTTCCATCCTTCCTGATTATGCATGTATGAACCACCAGTTTCTTTGATTTGGTTGGTCCAGCCCCACCATCTTCAGTCCCCACGTCTTCATTTACCTATCATATGGGATCTGATGCATTTGTCCTAACTAACCACAATTGGTGCATTTTGGTTTAATAAAGACCAGTGAAGCTCCCTGATCACACTTTTGAGGCTGCCGGAATGAGAGACAGTGGGCAAATCTTGCCTTTTATCCTACGCTTTTTTTTTTCTCTCAACTTTTCTCACTTTGAGCTCATTCTCACGTATGGGATATTACTTTGAAAGATTAAATTATTTAGAAATGAGTTATGGTAAATAAGCCAGTGGCACAGCCAAAGCTTTCATCTGAGGGAAAATTATTCTGGTGGCAACACTTTTTATTTACCTGCTCTAATTTGGCATACCCCCATGCCTAAAAAATGGTATATATATTTTTTTAATGGGAGTTAATAATATCTAGATGGTCAGGTTACAATCCCTAGAGAAGAAGTCTTTCTAGTGGTGATTTGGAAGATTGATTTGATCAACCACTAGCAGTGGGAGGGGGGATTGGTGTTTGAGCATGTGGTATTGTGTTTTTGTGTGTGCTTTGAGAAGTTCAGATGGTACATGTCGCTGTGATATCATCTTTTATTTCAAGGTGTTAATTGCTATCACCTAGCTGGAGCGGGATCTAGAGCCTGAGTTCTGACAGACCTGCAGATAGTTAGGATGATTTATGCTATTGTTTTTCTTCTATATAGCTAGTCAGCCAGTACACATGATACTTGGAAAACTTTCGGTGAACCCATCTTTTTACATTTTGAATGCAGTTTAGCTTAATCAATAACAGTGTCTTTTTGTAATAACTTAGATGTGAATTAATATCTACATAACACCGGGTAGTTGGCGGACCTAATACTTCTTTATTGACTGATATCACTTCATTAATGGTTTGTATTCTTTTCTTCTTCTTAACTATAGATTTAGATTGAAGTGAAAGTTGTGCAAACATCTGACACTGCTGCATGACACCAATAAATCAGACTGAAAATCACACATTGCCACACCAGTTAGCTAGCTGTTCGACTAGCCTTGCACACATCTCACATACTCACAGCTGCCAGCACTGGCAGGTTACTGTAACATGGTGCAATCTATGGTGCAGAGTGCAAATAAGTGCTCAGGTAGTTTGTATCTATATAGCTAGTCTAAAATTCCCAGCACAATGTTTGCAGGTGACTAAATGAAGCATGAGGTATTCTGTGGGCCTGATACACTTGGGTGGTCTATGTAGCTATACAATTGTTCTAATTTGTTTGGTTTGTACTTGTATGAATAACACACTGTGAAATGTTAATAAGATAGCTATAGTTTTGCCTTAGAAAAAAGAAGGCTGTCATATTTTCCCCCAATGGTATCAACTTGGTTATTTAAAAAAAACATGGGGTTTAATTTTCTTTCTCAGTGTTCCAGTTATAGCTAATATCTGGTCCTAGTAATTGTTTATGAGGTGAAAGTGATCTCAGAATTATATTATGTGGTAAGCTAATTGGTAAAAGGAAATGCTATAATTAGTCCACCCTTCAAGACTACTGAAAATGTATCATGTTTCTCTCTTTCTTCTCACTTACAGATGGCAACCAAAAGAGACCACGGACAACCATCACAGCCAAACAGCTAGAAGTTCTTCGTCAGCACTACCTGGTGAGCTCCAAGCCTTCCAGGCACACTAGGGAACAAATTGCGGCCGAGACAGGCCTGGACATGCGGGTGGTGCAGGTGTGGTTCCAAAACAGACGTGCCAAAGACAAGCGCATGCAAAAGGGAGATGAATCTAGCCCAACTGGAGATATGTCAGAAAAGTCTCTCAGGACTGCAGGAGATGCCATGCATTCTGACAGCTCGCTCTACGGTTTGGCTGACGACAGCTCTCAGGAGGATTGTTTGGATTTGGAAAGAGGGAACCAAGTGCAAGCACAGGGTACGTACCTTCCGGCTCTCTGACAGAACTGGTTTCACTCTGTTGAACTTTTTTTTTTTGTAACACATTATTTTTGTTTTATCCACAAAATTCCTTTAATAAACCTAAATATTTTGCCAATCACATGAGTATCAGCTCTCTATTAGCATATTTGACATCTAAAAAGTACTGGATTTTAATTACAACTAGTGAAAGGACTATTTCCTCTAACAGATGGGAATATTTGCTAGCATGATCCACCGCTGCATCAATTGACACTATTAATAAATGGCTATATAGCTAATAGTACTATTAAATTTAAATTATAATGAAATGTTTACTATTGTATCCCACTTGTTGTCTTCAGGAACGATTGATGGTGGATCAGCTGAACGTCCTCTGTACTTACAGCAGCCCCACACCTCCTCTTTCACCCAAGCCAGTACAACTGCATGAACTAAAGAACAGGACTAGGATTTTCCAATGCTAGCTACCACACTTATGTACACTTTGACATGTGCTTTTCTTTCTCATTTTATTATATTTTCTGACCCTGTTCTTTGCTTATCAACCTATCTTTATTACAATTTCATGCTTTAGAGTTTTTGGGTTTTTTTCCTTTACATGTATTAAACTTGACAAGCAATTTCTGCAATAACTTTTGCTTGATTGGTAGGAAGGTTACAATCAAAGACTATTTCATTCACACATGCCATGCAAATATATTGTTCCAGATTTTCCTCTTTTTTGTATCATAAACATCTTTATTGGACTTTCTGATCAGTTAGCTTGGAGTATGACCACCATCAGCTATTTCTCTCGATTCCATCCAATTACACTAAGATTGTTTTATTAAACAAGGTGGTAATCAGCTACTTCAGGCATAATGAAGTTCATTGACCTTTTTTAGCACGAGTGGGAATTACTACTGGTATTGTATTAGTTACATAAGAACCATCAGTCACAAATATATGCATGCTAACACTTTCATAATAATATAAATAAAGCATAATAATCAGGGGGGAAAACATGGCAGCAATATCACAGCAGATGTGGTTCCTCCCTCTGGCATCTCCCAATAGACAGCTATTATCCTTGAAAGAGGTGTTATCCTTGAGATGTATTTCAGTAATAAATGAAATGTGGCTAAGCAGTAAGTACATAAGTATGTATACTGTACTTAGCCACTTCAGAGCTCAACGATGGAACAACTCCACTTCATGTGGACTGCTCCACCACTGATCTCTTCCTTGTACTGCTGATGCACATGTCTACGTTTCCACTACGGATTCTTTTGTTCTTCCTTCAAGTGATACAATTTCATAGAATAATCTTGAACACATAGATATGGGGACCCAACAGTCTTGTAACTGCAAATGAAACATATAATTGGCATCTTTTAAAAAAAATGTCCACAAAGATGTCTAAGAAACTAAATGTAACTATATACACCACACCGCCTTTTAGTTACATTAACAACACATCATGATTCTTATTGTTTGTTTTTTGAGAGTGTGCTCATTTTAACCACGTGATTAAATTGCTTCAAGCCAGCAAGCCTTGGTAGCTAGGTTGAGGTTATTGGCACATTGAGGGATGTGGAAGTGTGGTATGAAGAGATGGGACTCAATAAACTCGGTGGGGACTGTGTATGCTCCAACTTGTCTGAAATGCTTAGCTAGGTGTGCTTACAGAGTTGTTAGTTTAGAGTATCATTCAGAAATATATTCCAATCACTGTAATAAAATAGATATAGATGTTTAAAGTTACAAGTAATCATACCACATTCCTACCTTATTCCACCAATAGTCATATAGAATTAGAAAAAGGCAGAAAACTTGTGTTATTAAATGCACTGAGAGTGTGCACACATTAAAGTAACCTTTGTGTGTGGGTGAGTGGGTGTGCATGTGTGTGTTGTGTGTAGTGTAGTGTATTATTGATATATAGCTAGTTAGCTAGTTCCTGGACTAAATATTTTGCATTAGTAGATAACATAATGGCAGTAGAAATCCTTGTAGAGTAGAAAGTGGGCTATAAACAAGATGAAAACCATACCCTATCAGTGATAAAGGAAGATGTTTCGGTGTAGGGACGCTCCAAGGGCATGTTTTTGTGGTTTAACGGTGTTCATGTGAGAAATCACCTCGTTAAATTGTGCCCCAAATTATAGGGGTGCTCCAGCCCCCCCCCCCCCTCTCCCCCTTCCTACGCCACTGCCTACCCCCTCCCTATTCCTCTCCCTTACCCATATCCCAGCTCTGACAAAGAATCAACACACTAGCTATCTCCTATATAGCTGTGGTAACAATAGTGAGTGACTGCTTGTGTATACTTTTCAGTGAGCAAAATATACCTTTTAGTTGGTTTAAATTACAACATCAATCACTGTAGCAGGTGTGCTTAGCATCTTTTAAACATAGCAAGGCTCTAAGTTACATGTGTGTGTGTGTGTGTGTGTGTGTGTGTGTGTGTGTGTGTGCTCCTGCTCTTCAACTGGTCACATGCTATCAGACTTATTTTAAAGTGGGAAAAAGTGAAAAGGAAATTAAGTGGGTGGTGATGATAGAGAGGAAATTCAAAGGTTTTGATTAAAACTATTGTACATAGGCCAAATATAATATATATTATGCTCTCTATAGCATAATTCAATATGAAATTTATGACATTGCTGAAGGGATTATATGTATGCTGTGTATCACCTGCTGCAGTGTGAGAAACTGTGCTTTTTTACTTCTTTGCTAATTATGTTATCATATAAGTTTGCAATAGTCTTGCCAATAACAGTCAGACCTGCTGCAGTCAGAATAATGGGGTGGTGCCTGGTTGATAACAAGAAGAAATAGACTGAGTTAAGACTACAGTTGCATTAAACTGAACTAAATAGTATCACAATGCAACTATAGGTCTTACCCATTAGACTTCTACAAGCCAAGTCTCCTAGTCAATCAATCAAATCTTCATCACAAGGGTAAATAAAAAAAATAAAAATTTTTTTTAAAAAACGAGAAAACAACAACAGCTTAAATCAGTACTGCAAAATGGTTTTCATAATGTAGTTATTAAGCCAAATACAATCCATAGAGACACTACAATCCATAGAGACACTAGCTACAATCCATAGAGACACTACAATCCATAGAGACACTAGCTACAATCCATAGAGACACTAGCTACAATCCATAGAGACACTACAATCCATAGAGACACTAGCTTGTCCAAAAGTATGTAAGTAGAAAGTAGAAGGATAATAAAAGGTAGATCTTTTAGAAAGGGATTTCATGTGAAGCATGGGATTTACTCTGAACAACTTCAATTTAATAACTCAAGTGATAAAACTATTAGACAAACATCAAGCTGTACTCCCATTCCCTGTGCACTCCACTGAACCTACTGTTGATGCTGAACTTCATATGATGCATGATTAGATTATTTCATACATACCTGGTAGACCAAATAGCCACAGGTTATTCTGAATGTAGCTACTCCAATTTCTTTTACTAATGGCAAGAGTGGTTCCTTACATTGTAAAGGTCACTATTCTATTAACCACACACTAACTAAAACCAACTCTACTGTTGTTCTTCACATGGTAGCCAGCCAGCCACTCACAGGTATCTTCACATCCTCAACTACAAAATATACAAGAACACATTATGTGTGAACCTTATTGTGTGTGTGTGTGTGTGTGTGTGTGTGTGTGTAGTGGGGGGGAAGGGAGGAGAGTTTATGTGTGTGCATAAGTATGTGGGTGGGTGTTGTGTGCGGGAAGAAAAAAAAGAGTAAGTTTACACAATCACTACACTATTATTGCTGGGTGTATTTGCACATAAGCATTATCTTTGTAATTCCTCCCCACCAACTTCAAAGACACATTTCACTTCCCATGAACACTTCCACCTTATAACATCAACCTTACCCTCTTATGTAGGATCTCATTATTCAGATATCTGGCTTTAAGGACAATTAAAGGTTTTATGCCCTAGGAATATAGAAAAGGTAGCTAAGTGTTTTGAAAGGTTGCAGGAACTCTTCTTCTATAATCTATTAAGCCAAGCAAACTAAGCATTACTACTACATATTAGAGCATGAAAGTTGAATCATTGGAGCATCTCAAGTGGGAACCAAATATGGATCCCTTCAATTAGTTGTTTGTTCTAACACTGGCAGTAGGCGGGAAAGGACCCGAATTTCTAATATTTCATGCATAAAATGGATCTATATCCAAAAAGCTGTTCATGGGATCCTAGAAATCCTGCCAAGTTTCTAATTGATACCACAATCAGTCACAAGTTGAGCCTTGCCAAAGAGCCAGCTAGAGGATGAAGGCTAATGATATCAGTGGGCTTTGTTTTGGGAAGCCCAGTTCCCACAGATGTAGACTGAGCATGTGCAACCCAAAGCTTGGTCATGTCCTAGGCTTCAAAGGGATCAGCCAGCCTAGTGCAATGATGCACCTTAACAACTCAGGAATGCCAAAAACCTGTTCCATCTTTGAACCCAGAGATTGAGGGCTTTGTGCTCAACTACAAGTGTGGTCTGTAATGGTATCCTCATTATGTAATTCCAGCCTTAATGTGAAATGCCAATTATGTTGTTTGTAGCCAAAAGGGATGTGGTCTAATAAGATGAAACCCTTTCATTTCAAGCATATGTAAACCTAAAGTTCCAAGGAAAGTAAGTTGAGGTAGAAGATAGAAAAAATATGCCCTTAGCTTGAATTACAAGATAATTGGTGGTGTTGATATTTTTGGTAAAGGGTTTTAACTTAACAAGCATTGCAGCAGAATAACATCCCAGTTTCTAGCAATCTCTTATATAGCTAGTGACACAGATTTGCTGTAGTAGTCAATTTGTCATATTTATAGCAACACAACTGTTTTCAAAACTATGTAAACTAGAGTAAGTAATGAGTGTGGGGTAAGTAATGAGTGTGGGGTAAGTAATGACTGTAGTAGTCAATTTGTCATATTTATAGCAACACAACTGTTTTCAAAACTATGTAAACTAGAGTAAGTAATGAGTGTGGGGTAAGTAATGAGTGTGGGGTAAGTAATGAGTGTGGGGTAAGTAATGAGTGTGGGGTAAGTAATGAGTGTGGGGTAAGTAATGAGTGTGGGTGGTATGAGTGTGGGGTGCGTCATGAGTTGGGTTGCGTAAATGAGTGTGGGGTGAGCACTGAGTGTGGGGTTAGCAATGCGTTGTGGGGTAGCAATAGTGTGGGGTAATCTGAGTGTGGGGTAAGCAATGAGTGTGGGGTAAGCAATGAGTGTGGGGTAAGCAATGAGTGTGGGGTAAGCAATGAGTGTGGGGTAAGCAATGAGTGTGGGGTAAGCAATGAGTGTGGGGTAAGTAATGAGTGTGGGGTAAGTAATGAGTGTGGGGTAAGTAATGAGTGTGGGGTAAGTAATGAGTGTGGGGTAAGTAATGAGTGTGGGGTAAGTAATGAGTGTGGGGTAAGTAATGAGTGTGGGGTAAGTAATGAGTGTGGGGTGCAATGAAATAATAAAGTTGTAGCTATTTAACTCATTCTAATTGCATTCCCCAATGGTGTGAATGGTTGTTAAATTGAGATTTCAGCATATAGGATGTCCTGAGTCCATACATGGACACAAGAGTGGCACAAAGGCAGCACATGTGAGAGCATACCAGTAAAACTTTCCAGCTTAGCCCTGGGGCAGATATAAGCCTATGAACTGTTGGTTACTTTTCAACTGCCAGTATGGAGTAAAGAATACACTACTTTTGTTCAGTAATAAATTGAGTACTGATTAAAGCTGCCATCAAAGGGCAAACACTCTTTTACATCTCTACATTGTTCCAAGGTGAATAAACTTTCACTATAGTCAAAACTTGGGTTTCAAAAAAACAAACTAGCTTTACTGTGCATGGGCAAATATGACATTCAGGGCTTTATTAAATAACCACATTAAATGTGTTTAAAATTGATCTTTTTAATTTGTAACTCATAATCACTCAGCTCTTTCCAATTAATTTTTAATACTTAATATTTATTGTGGACTGAACTGAGTCTAACAATTGTTCCCTCTTGTGTGTGTGTGTGTGTGTGTGTGTGTGTGTGTGTCAAAAACACAATGA
>WLWD01003169.1_pt1 | contig 27347 bp, 11 predicted proteins | sample 6712731 | NCBI WGS metagenome assembly WLWD01 (sample SAMN12718690, study PRJNA576275) | sponge metagenome | isolation source: marine sponge | host: Mycale hentscheli | place: New Zealand: South Island, Marlborough, Capsize Point | collected 2014-11-01
TAATACCACTATTATCAGTACCACTATGATTGCGATGCATGTATTAATAGGATACAGTGATCATGGTGATGATGACCATTACTGATACACCAATAGCAGTACTATTAAAATGGATTATGATGTGGATGATGATGACGATGTACTATTATAATAATTGTGATGATTCTGTGATAACGACAAGAAGATGATGATTACGACACGGTGATGGTACTGATAACGATGTAACTATTATGATGATCATATTTTATAACAGTAGCAGTACTATTAGATGGTGATCATGAAGATGGTAATGAACGTGATAATGCTATTTGTTATTACCATTACTATCAGTGATATAAGCACTATTATTATTACTATTTGTCATTACTGTTGTTACTAATACTGCTATTATTATTATTAATACTGCAATAGCTAACCACAATTCTGCTATTGTGGTAACTGTCGTCACCATTCATGTTATTATTACTGTTGTTATTATTATTGTGGCTTTTATTTGTATTACTATTACTTTTGCTGTTATTATTATTATTATCATTATTATTATTATTATTATTATGTAGTCGTAGTAGTAGCAGTACTAGTAGTACTACTATTCTTATCACTGTCATTGAAATTATTATTATTATAGTAATAGTAGTAATACTATCACTATTACCACCACAACAACTACTACGAGTGATAATAATAATAATATCAATGAATTGGTCCATTAGCATAGGAATGGTCATTATGTATTTTATTCGTTTATTTATTTTGGGGGTTTCATCTAGAACAACAGTGATGTCCAGCATGCACACGCCACTGTTTTTGTTCCCTAATAATTCTACCAACCTCTTCCACAACAACTTCAAATTCCTCTTCCATTGCAATGGCAACATCACCAGAGCGCGAGCACAGCGCGAGCACAACACCTGTAACAACAGATCAATGGTTAGGCTGACCGTTAGAGACAGCAATGCAGTGTCTCACCTCGTCGGTGCATGGATACTGGTACTGAGTGCCCACGTCGGCCACCTGGATGGGTTCCCAAGCGTACTCCTGAAATTTGTCCATTTCTTTTTCTGCTAATGGAGCGGGGCTGATTCCAAAAATGCTTTCCTGGAGGTTGGAAAAGACAATATTATAATGCAAACAAAGACATGCATTCTAGCCATAAGCCAAATGCAGAAGAAGTGAATCAATTATTATGCATGGTTGGGACTAAGACACTGTACAGTGCAGAGGCTTGACTCAATCACTTTGTTGGCTAACGAGAAGACATACCTGAGAACGAGATTGGTTGATCTTGCCTTGAGACACAGGTTCCCAGAGGACTCCCTGCTGACTTGGCTCCCACTGTTTACAGAGGAAAATAAAAAATTAAAAATGCATTGCTAACCATGCCAATACAACCCAATAGACACGCTTTACTTGAAAGTTAATACTTACCATCAAAGTTTCTCCGTGTATTTCTGCAGTCACAACAATCCTATGCGAAGTTTTGGGGGCAACCAGAGGACCCTGAATAAAATAAAAGCTTGATAACCGTCAGCATTGGGAGACTTTAACCACAAGCAATAATCACCAGGTAAACCTGGCTGGCCATATAGCTTCCAAATGATTAGTTAGTTAGCTCACCAGAGTACTGTCTGTGGGAAACTGTGTGCCTACGCATTTCTTTAAAGTACCGTCGTTGCTCCAAAAGTACTCCATGGTATCAAAATACTAGACACACAAAGCACAACAATCAATAATAAAATGAATGATACCGACATCGCTGCTTGGTAGAATTCGTACCCACACAGGTAACTAAAATACTACCAACCCCTTGGTATATAGCTACACCCAGTACCACCCACGCTTACGTAATCCTCTTCGCACTCGCTGACGACGTCGTCAGGGTCCAGTCTATAAAACACGTTCAAAAAAAAATTGTGAACCCAGGCTCAGTGCGTATTGGATCAACTCACTCGAACCAGGGTCTGCCGCCGTAAGCGGGTTTGAGGTCTGGCTCCGGCTGGGCTCCTCCTGCAAAATATTTATGTTCGTAGGAACTCAGCTCAACAGACTTGCACGACCTGCAGTAGTATCCCATTAGAGCCACCAATGCGGTCAGTGCCACGACCAAAAGAATGGCCAATGTCAGCAAGTGCCACCAGTGGCCAGGCCAACCCTTGCCGGTGTCTAAGTGAGGGAGGAAAATATAATGACACTCACAGGCCAGAGAACGTTTTTGTCTCTGCTTACCCGGAAAGCAGTCCTCAATGCTTCCCCCAGAGAATTCTTTTCGGTAGTAAGGTTCAAAGTTGTCCATTAAAACAACGGCCTCAAATTCCGCCATATTGGGAATGTTCACCGTTATGGAACCTTTTGGAATTTCTCCGGTCATCATTTTCCTTTTCCCCTTTAGGAAGTAGTGGCATCCAGACAAGTTACGTCTCCTGCCACAATCAATGTTGTAGTCGTCACCAACCGAACGACACAAAGTGTCCGACAATGCGGACACACCTGCAAGGACAACCAAATAATAACGACAATAGAGAAACTGAAGGAATGAACGAGTAAGTAAAGGCCGGACACACGGGTATTACAAGTCGTATACCCATCCCCTTCTCAACTAGCTGTGCTGTAATGGTAACTTTGAACAAGATTGACCGAGTACTGAAGTGGAACTAAGCCAACCATATTTATGGATAATTACAACAAAAACTCCTTACCTTTGCTCCTGCATACAGGAGCCTGGACAAGCCAAAGTGCAACACAGATCAATCCGACTGCTACAAGCGCCATCGACCCAACACCACCAAGTACTATCCGAAAAATAGCACGGCCAACGCTAGCGTTGCGAGGGCTTTTATGGCGCAGGGCTGGCGGACGCTGTAGCGGTTCAAGCCTAGAGCAGACCCCCCTTTACCCCTCTTAGCTGGCTCGTACGGATTTAGCCTTTGTGGTTTTTACACTGTGGGCCCAGCCTGCTCCGCAGTGAAAGGATCATAATTGGATTATGGGCTGAAAATTCAAAGATAAAGCGTAGTGTAACCTTTTGGTTTCCCTTCCATTTGGCTGCATCCTGGTTTTGCTGTTGGTCTTGTTTTCCTTTGTACCTTTGCAGCTGCTGTTGTTGTTGCAGTTGGTTTTGCTTTGCTTTTGTTCTGCTTTGTTTTGCAGTTTTTTTTTGCTTTTTTTTTTAATTTTATTTTACTGGGGTGGTGGTCATTCTTGCAGATTTTTCTCTGCTGGATAGGCCTGATTGGACGACTGGCAAAGGTAGGAACAGGTCCAACTTTACTCTTTTAATTGGACTGCCTCAAATTCTCAGTATTTGGACTAATCGAGAAAGGCAGCAGTTTCAGTACCGGGGCTAGTTGCAGCGCACTACAGGCGTCTCTGCTCTTTTGCAGACCTGGCCAAATGAATTCTTCTTACCAGCTAACGATATTCATAACGGACCGACCTATTGACGAGCGGTTCGTCGGCAAGGCGGCAAGCCTAGTGGTCCGATAAGGTCTAGTCTACAGAACAATGGGGAGGTCCTAGTCGGCCCTTTGGTGTGGAATAAAATAAGTGGAGAACAATGGAAAAGCCTTTCATCTCTCCTTTGAGGACTTAAAAAAAAAAAAAAAAAAAGAGAGCAATATCAGAACGATGCCAGCCAGTGGCACTGGTATCCAACCTGGAGTCAGCCATGCAAAGAGGGAGAGAGAAAGACTGGCAAGAGCAGTATTTGTCTGCCCTTGCATCAGTAGAGTAGCTATAATATAGTAACAAGCTAGCTATCTAGTAACAAACTAGTAACAAACTAGCTAACAAACTAGCTATATAGTAACAAACTCAGCACAGTCCGATTATGGTACTTGATACTTGAACAGGGTGGGAGGTGTTAGCTCAATAACTGTGAGGGGGTGGGGGGACCTTTTACCCGGCTGCACTCGTTAAGGTAGTTAATTGAAAGAAAATCTACAGCAAGTTGTACGATAAACTCTTCAACTGAGGGTGACTGGCTACACCCTAGGCTGGTGGCACTCCCACAGTCACCTGCTGCAGCCTACCTCCAATACCCTATCGATTTCTTAAGTGAGCTCTGGGCTGGTATTTTAAGAATACTCGTAACTCGTTCCACTACTCCAAAAAAATTAGATCCTGGGCAAGACTTTTATAGCTAACTAGCTTACTGCAGTCATTTATTGGCCCAACCCTCTCCAACTTTTACATCTTGGACGCCTAGGCAATACGGTCTGTCCAGTGTTTGGAAGAGACTCAGATTCCAAATTCTTCGATCTGTAAAACGCTGTGCCTTTTACATCCTGCCAACACTCCCATATTACTTGCAAGAATCCAAGGCTGGGTCAAAATTTCAACCTTGGCTCCCACCTGGAGATTGGATTCACTGACCACAAGTTTCGTTCGCTAACTAAGGGGTCACTGGAGCAATGTGCAGCTGCAGGGTGCAAGCTTTTTTAGGGGAAGCTCTCCTTATCTAACTGTATTGAAGGACATTGGCTCTCTCTGTGATTCTGATTAAGAATGGTAGCTAGTATACTTCTCATACAACCCATGGCACCCTCCAGTTCATTTTTCTTTTAAAGCTACACTCTTGTACTCCTGGCTTTCTCAAGTAGTCTCACTTAGGAACTTGCATTCAACCTTATGACTTCAAGAGCTCCTCCACTGAAAACTAAAATTTGCACATGATACTTTCTTTTCATTTCTTTCCTTTTTGTTTGGTTTTATTTATTTTTATCTTTATTATTTATTATATTATATGAAATTTAAGGAATGAATAAAGAACAATTTCAATCATCCTGGAGTCTGGTGTTGTGCTGGCTGGCTGACTTCTTCGCATTTTTGTTTGGTATTATTTATTTCTTTTTATATTATTTTATTATAATATGAAATTTAAGTACAATTTCAGTCATCCGGGAGTCTGATGTTGTGCTGGCTGGCTGACTTCTTTGCCTGAAACAAATCAAACATGCTGTTGTAAATACTTACTAAGATCACAGATATTAAAGTAGTTTGCATTACAGCTTTAAGTTGACCTTATTACAGAGATTTAGTTATTGTTAGTGCTATTGCTACTGCTGTAAAATAATAATCATAATAACAATAATAACAATAATAATAATATTATTATTATTATTATTATTATTATTATTGTTGTCTGTTATGATTAATTATTCTTGTGCTATTAGGAAACTATATGTAGTGGTATTAACACTACAATTATGATTCTGGTACTATTACTATGACACTGAGATGATTTTAATTGAAAGTACTTAAACGAGTACTATGATGATTACTATGCTATCATTATAGTATTGTTATGATTATGATTACTAGAAATGTGAAGGTAGTTGAAATAATGGTGATGATGATGATGACCATGATGATGATAATGATGATTATAATAATGATGATGATGATGATGATGATGGTGATGACGATGACTGTGATGATGACTATGATGATGACTATGATGATGACAAATACGATAGTGATGAACATGATGATGGTGATGACCATAATGATGATGATGACCATGATGATGATGATGATGACGATGATAATGATGATTATAATAATGATGATGATGATGATGATGATGATGATGGTGATGACGATGACTGTGATGATGACTATGATGATGACTATGATGATGATAAATACGATAGTGATGACCATGATGATGGTGATGACCATAATGATGATGATGACCATGATGATGATGATGATGACGATGATAATGATGATGATGATGATGATGATGATGATGATGGCGATGATGATGACTGTGATGATGACTATGTTGATGAACTAGGATGATGATGACCATGATGATGATGATGATGATGATGATGATGATGATGGCAATTGTTATGACTATCACAATTATGAGATGACAAACATATTCAAACGGTGATTGTGATGATGATGATCATCATCATCATGATTATTAATACCACTATTATCAGTACCACTATGATTGTGATGCATGTATTAATAGGATACAGTGATCATGGTGATGATGACCGTTACTGATACACCAATAGCAGTATTATTGAAATGGATTATGATGTGGATGATGATGACGATGTACTATTATAATAATTGTGATGATTCTGTGATAACGACAAGAAGATGATGATTACGACACGGTGATGGTACTGATAACGATGTAACTATTATGATGATCATATTTTATAACAGTAGCAGTACTATTAGATTGTGATCATGAAGATGGTAATGAACATGATAATGCTATTTGTTATTGCCATTACTATCAGTGATATAAGCACTATTATTATTACTATTGTTACTACCACTACTACTATCATTATAAGTACCGTTACTATTACTATTGTTACTACCAATACTATTATTACAAGTACTGTTATTACTATTATTATTACTACTACTACTATTATAAGTACAGTTATTATTACGACTGTTGCTACTACTACTATTATTATTATAAGTAGTTATCATTACTGTTGTTACTAATACTGCTATTATTATTATTAATACTGCAATAGCTAACCACAATTCTGCTATTGTGGTAACTGTCGCCACCATTCATGTTGTTATTACTGTTGTTATTATTATTGTGGCTTTTATTTGTATTACTATTACTTTTGCTGTTATTATTATTATTATCATTATTATTATTATTATTATTATTATTATTATGTAGTCGTAGTAGTAGCAGTACTAGTAGTACTACTATTCTTATCACTGTCATTGAAATTATTATTATTATAGTAATAGTAGTAATACTATCACTATTACCACCACAACAACTACTGCGAGTGATAATAATAATAATATCAATGAATTGATCCATTAACATAGGAATGGTTATTATGTATTTTATTCGTTTATTTATTTTTGGGGTTTCATCTAGAACAGTGATGTCCAGCATGCACACGCCACTGTTTTTGTTCCCTAATAATTCTACCAACCTCTTCCACAACAACTTCAAAGTCCTCTTCCATTGCAATGGCAACATCACCAGAGCGCGAGCACAACACCTGTAACAACAGATCAATGGTTAGGCTGACCGTTAGAGACAGCAATGCAGTGTCTCACCTCGTCGGTGCATGGATACTGGTACTGAGTGCCCACGTCGGCCACCTGGATGGGTTCCCAAGCGTACTCCTGAAATTTGTCCATTTCTTTTTCTGCTAATGGAGCGGGGCTGATTCCAAAAATGCTTTCCTGGAGGTTGGAAAAGACAATATTATAATGCAAACAAAGACATGCATTCTAGCCATAAGCCAAATGCAGAAGAAGTGAATCAATTATTATGCATGGTTGGGACTAAGACACTGTACAGTGCAGAGGCTTGACTCAATCACTTTGTTGGCTAACGAGAAGACATACCTGAGAACGAGATTGGTTGATCTTGCCTTGAGACACAGGTTCCCAGAGGACTCCCTGCTGACTTGGCTCCCACTGTTTACAGAGGAAAATAAAAAATTAAAAATGCATTGCTAACCATGCCAATACAACCCAATAGACACGCTTTACTTGAAAGTTAATACTTACCATCAAAGTTTCTCCGTGTATTTCTGCAGTCACAACAATCCTATGCGAAGTTTTGGGGGCAACCAGAGGACCCTGAATAAAATAAAAGCTTGATAACCGTCAGCATTGGGAGACTTTAACCACAAGCAATAATCACCAGGTAAACCTGGCTGGCCATATAGCTTCCAAATGATTAGTTAGTTAGCTCACCAGAGTACTGTCTGTGGGAAACTGTGTGCCTACGCATTTCTTTAAAGTACCGTCGTTGCTCCAAAAGTACTCCATGGTATCAAAATACTAGACACACAAAGCACAACAATCAATAATAAAATGAATGATACCGACATCGCTGCTTGGTAGAATTCGTACCCACACAGGTAACTAAAATACTACCAACCCCTTGGTATATAGCTACACCCAGTACCACCCACGCTTACGTAATCCTCTTCGCACTCGCTGACGACGTCGTCAGGGTCCAGTCTATAAAACACGTTCAAAAAAAAATTGTGAACCCAGGCTCAGTGCGTATTGGATCAACTCACTCGAACCAGGGTCTGCCGCCGTAAGCGGGTTTGAGGTCTGGCTCCGGCTGGGCTCCTCCTGCAAAATATTTATGTTCGTAGGAACTCAGCTCAACAGACTTGCACGACCTGCAGTAGTATCCCATTAGAGCCACCAATGCGGTCAGTGCCACGACCAAAAGAATGGCCAATGTCAGCAAGTGCCACCAGTGGCCAGGCCAACCCTTGCCGGTGTCTAAGTGAGGGAGGAAAATATAATGACACTCACAGGCCAGAGAACGTTTTTGTCTCTGCTTACCCGGAAAGCAGTCCTCAATGCTTCCCCCAGAGAATTCTTTTCGGTAGTAAGGTTCAAAGTTGTCCATTAAAACAACGGCCTCAAATTCCGCCATATTGGGAATGTTCACCGTTATGGAACCTTTTGGAATTTCTCCGGTCATCATTTTCCTTTTCCCCTTTAGGAAGTAGTGGCATCCAGACAAGTTACGTCTCCTGCCACAATCAATGTTGTAGTCGTCACACCAACCGAACGACACAAAGTGTCCGACAATGCGGACACACCTGCAAGGACAACCAAATAATAACGACAATAGAGAAACTGAAGGAATGAACGAGTAAGTAAAGGCCGGACACACGGGTATTACAAGTCGTATACCCATCCCCTTCTCAACTAGCTGTGCTGTAATGGTAACTTTGAACAAGATTGACCGAGTACTGAAGTGGAACTAAGCCAACCATATTTATGGATATTATTACAACAAAAACTCCTTACCTTTGCTCCTGCATACAGGAGCCTGGACAAGCCAAAGTGCAATACAGATCAATCCGACTGCTACAAGCGCCATCGACCCAACACCACCAAGTACTATCCCAAAAATAGCACGGCCAACGCTAGCGTTGCGAGGGCTTTTATGGCGCAGGGCTGGCGGACGCTGTAGCGGTTCAAGCCTAGAGCAGACCCTTTACCCCTCTTAGCTGGCTCGTACGGATTTAGCCTTTGTGGTTTTTACACTGTGGGCCCAGCCTGCTCCGCAGTGAAAGGATCATAATTGGATTATGGGCTGAAAATTCAAAGATAAAGCGTAGTGTAACCTTTTGGTTTCCCTTCCATTTGGCTGCATCCTCGTTTTGCTGTTGGTCATGTTTTCCTTTGTACCTTTGCAGCTGCTGTTGTTGTTGCAGTTGGTTTTGCTTTGCTTTTGTTCTGCTTTGTTTTGCAGTTTTTTTTGCTTTTTTTTTTATTTTATTTTATTGGGGTGGTGGTCATTCTTGCAGATTTTTCTCTGCTGGATAGGCCCGATTGGACGACTGGCAAAGGTAGGAACAGGTCCAACTTTACTCTTTTAATTGGACTGCCTCAAATTCTCAGTATTTGGACTAATCGAGAAAGGCTGCAGTTTCAGTACCGGGGCTAGTTGCAGCGCACTACAGGCGTCTCTGCTCTTTTGCAGACCTGGCCAGATGAATTCTTCTAACCAGCTAACGATATTCATAACGGACCGACCTATTGACGAGCGGTTGGTCGGCAAGGCGGCAAGTCTAGAGGTCCGATAAGGTCTAGTCTACAGAACAATGGGGAGGTTTTAGTCGGCCCTTTGGTGTGGAATAAAATAAGTGGAGAACAATGGAAAAGCCTTTCATCTCTCCTTTGAGGACTTAAAAAAAAAAAAAAAAAAAAAAAAAAAAGAGCAACATCGGGATCCAACCTGGAGTCAGCCATGCAAAGAGGGAGAGAGAAAGACTGGCAAGAGCAGTATTTATTTGTCTTCCCTTGCATCAGTAGAGTAGCTATATAGTAACAAGCTAGCTACGTAGTAACAAGCTAGCTATCTAGTAACAAACTAGTAACAAACTAGCTATATAGTAACAAACTAGCTATATAGTAACAAACTCAGCACAGTCCGATTATGGTACTTGATACTTTAACAGGGTGGGAGGTGTTAGCTCAATAACTGTGAGGGGGTGGGGGGACCTTTTACCCGGCTGCACTCGTTAAGGTAGTTAATTGAAAGAAAATCTACAGCAAGTTGTACGATAAACTCTTCAACTGAGGGTGACTGGCTACACCCTAGGCTGGTGGCACTCCCACAGTCACCTGCTGCAGCCTAACCTCCAATACCCTATCCATTTCTTAAGTGAGCACTGGGCTGGTATTTTAAGAATACTCATAGCTCGTTCCACTACTCAAAAAAAATTAGATCCTGGGCAAGACTTTTATAGCTAACTAGCTTACTGCAGTCATTTATTGGCCCAACCCTCTCCAACTTTTCCATCTTGACTCCTAGGCACTACTGTCTGTCCAGTGGGGGGGGTGTGGGTGGTTTTGGAAGAGCCAGATTCCAAATTTTCGATCTGAAAACGCTGTGCCTTTTACATCTGCCACAAAACTCCATATTACTTGCAAGAACCAAGTCTTTGGTCAAAATTTCAACCTTGGCTCCCACCTGGAGATTGGATTCCTGGACCACAAGTTCGCTAGCTCATGTTCACATGGAGCAATGTGCGGCTGCAGGGTGCAGCCTTTTTTAGGGGAACTCTCCTTAGCTAAACTGTATTGAAGACATGGGCGCTCTCTGTGATTCTGAATTAGAATGGTAAGCTATGTATACCTTCGCAGACAACCATGGCAACCCTCCAGTTTCAATTTTTTCCTTTTAAGCTACACTCTTGTTACTCCTGGCTTTCTCAAGAGTATCTCACGTAGGACTTGCATTCAACCTTATGAACTTCAAGAGCTCCTCCCCTGAAACTAAAATTTGTCACATGATACTTTCGTTTCATTTCTTTTTCCTTTTTGTTTGGTTTTATTTATTTTTATCATTTTATTATTTATTATATTTATGAAACTTTAAGGACTGAAATAAAGAACAATTTCAATCATCCCTGGTTCTTGTGTTGTGCTGGCTGGCTGGACTTCTTTCGCTTTTTGTTTTGGTATGCTTCTTTTATTTCTTTTTTATATGATTTTTATTTAATATGAAAGATTAAGTCCAATTTCCACAGTCATCCGGGAGTCTGATGTGCTGGCTGGCTGACTTCTTTGCCTGAAACAAATCAAACATGCTGTTGTAAATACTTACTAAGACCACAGATATTAAAGTAGTTTGCATTACAGCTTTAAGTTGACCTTATTACAGAGATTTAGTTATTGTTAGTGCTATTGCTACTGCTGTAAAATAATAATCATAACAACAATAATAACAATAATAATAATAATAGTATTATTATTATTATTATTATTATTTTGTTGTTGTTGTTGTTATGATTAATTATTCTTGTGCTATTAGGAAACTATATGTAGTGGTATTAACACTACAATTATGATTCTGGTACTATTACTATGACACTGAGATGATTTTAATTGAAAGTACTTAAACGAGTACTATGATGATTACTATGCCATCATTATAGTATTGTTATGATTATGATTACTAGAAATGTGAAGGTAGTTGAAATAATGGTGATGATGATGATGACCATGATGATGATAATGATGATTATAATAATGATGATGATGATGATGATGATGGTGATGACGATGACTGTGATGATGACTATGATGATGACTATGATGATGATAAATACGATAGTGATGACCATGATGATGGTGATGACCATAATGATGATGATGACCATGATGATGATGACGATGATAATGATGATGATGATGATGATGATGATGATGATGGCGATGATGATGACTGTGATGATGACTATGTTGATGAACTAGGATGATGATGACCATGATGATGATGATGATGATGATGATGATGATGATGGCAATTGTTATGACTATCACAATTATGAGATGACAAACATATTCAAACGGTGATTGTGATGATGATGATCATCATCATCATGATTATTAATACCACTATTATCAGTACCACTATGATTGTGATGCATGTATTAATAGGATACAGTGATCATGGTGATGATGACCGTTACTGATACACCAATAGCAGTATTATTGAAATGGATTATGATGTGGATGATGATGACGATGTACTATTATAATAATTGTGATGATTCTGTGATAACGACAAGAAGATGATGATTACGACACGGTGATGGTACTGATAACGATGTAACTATTATGATGATCATATTTTATAACAGTAGCAGTACTATTAGATGGTGATCATGAAGATGGTAATGAACGTGATAATGCTATTTGTTATTACCATTACTATCAGTGATATAAGCACTATTATTATTACTATTTGTCATTACTGTTGTTACTAATACTGCTATTATTATTATTAATACTGCAATAGCTAACCACAATTCTGCTATTGTGGTAACTGTCGTCACCATTCATGTTATTATTACTGTTGTTATTATTATTGTGGCTTTTATTTGTATTACTATTACTTTTGCTGTTATTATTATTATTATCATTATTATTATTATTATTATGTAGTCGTAGTAGTAGCAGTACTAGTAGTACTACTATTCTTATCACTGTCATTGAAATTATTATTATTATAGTAATAGTAGTAATACTATCACTATTACCACCACAACAACTACTACGAGTGATAATAATAATAATATCAATGAATTGGTCCATTAGCATAGGAATGGTCATTATGTATTTTATTCGTTTATTTATTTTGGGGGTTTCATCTAGAACAACAGTGATGTCCAGCATGCACACGCCACTGTTTTTGTTCCCTAATAATTCTACCAACCTCTTCCACAACAACTTCAAATTCCTCTTCCATTGCAATGGCAACATCACCAGAGCGCGAGCACAACACCTGTAACAACAGATCAATGGTTAGGCTGACCGTTAGAGACAGCAATGCAGTGTCTCACCTCGTCGGTGCATGGATACTGGTACTGAGTGCCCACGTCGGCCACCTGGATGGGTTCCCAAGCGTACTCCTGCAATTTGTCCATTTCTTTTTCTGCTAATGGAGCGGGGCTGATTCCAAAAATGCTTTCCTGGAGGTTGGAAAAGACAATATTTTAATGCAAACAAAGACATGCATTCTAGCCATAAGCCAAATGCAGAAGAAGTGAATCAATTATTATGCATGGTTGGGACTAAGACACTGTGCAGTGCAGAGGCTTGACTCAATCACTTTGTTGGCTAACGAGAAGACATACCTGAGAATGAGATTGGTTGATCTTGCCTTGAGACACAGGTTCCCAGAGGACTCCCTGCTGACTTGGCTCCCACTGTTTACAGAGGAAAATAAAAATTAAAAATGCATTGCTAACCATGCCAATACAACCCAATAGACACGCTTTACTTGAAAGTTAATACTTACCATCAAAGTTTCTCCGTGTATTTCTGCAGTCACAACAATCCTATGCGAAGTTTTTGGGGCAACCAGAGGACCCTGAATAAAATAAAAGCTTGATAACCGTCAGCATTGGGAGACTTTAACCACAAGCAATAATCACCAGGTAAACCTGGCTGGCCATATAGCTTCCAAATGATTAGTTAGTTAGCTCACCAGAGTACTGTCTGTGGGAAACTGTGTGCCTACGCATTTCTTTAAAGTGCCGTCGTTGCTCCAAAAGTACTCCGTGGTATCAAAATACTAGACACACAAAGCACAACAATTAATAATAAAATGAATATGATACCGACATCGCTGCTTGGTAGAATTCGTACCCACACAGGTAACTCAAATACTACCAACCCCTTGGTATATATAGCTACACCCAGTACCACCCACGCTTACGTAATCCTCTTCGCACTCGCTGACGACGTCGTCAGGGTCCAGTCTATAAAACACGTTCAAAAAAATATTGTGAACCCAGGCTCAGTGCGTATTGGATCAACTCACTCGAACCAGGGTCTGCCGCCGTAAGCGGGTTTGAGGTCAGGCTCCGGCTGGGCTCCTCCTGCAAAATATTTATGTTGGCAGGAAATTCCCCAACTCAGCTCAACAGACTTGAGCGACCTGCAGTAGTATCCCATTAGAGCCACCAATGCCGTCAGTGCCACGACCAAAAGAATGGCCAATGTCAGCAAGTGCCACCAGTGGCCAGGCCAACCCTTGCCGGTGTCTAAGTGAGGGAGGAAAATATAATGACACTCACACGCCAGAGAACGTTTTTGTCTCTGCTTACCCGGAAAGCAGTCCTCAATGCTTCCCCCAGAGAATTCTTTTCGGTAGTAAGGTTCAAAGTTGTCCATTAAAACAACGGCCTCAAATTCCGCCATATTGGGAATGTTCACCGTTATGGAACCTTTTGGAATTTCTCCGGTCATCATTTTCCTTTTCCCCTTTAGGAAGTAGTGGCATCCAGACAAGTTACGTCTCCTGCCACAATCAATGTTGTAGTCGTCAGTGTCCGACAATGCGGACACACCTGCAAGGACAACCAAATAATAACGACAATAGAGAAACTGAAGGAATGAACGAGTAAGTAAAGGCCGGACACACGGGTATTACAAGTCGTATACCCATCCCCTTCTCAACTAGCTGTGCTGTAATGGTAACTTTGAACAAGATTGACCGAGTACTGAAGTGGAACTAAGCCAACCATATTTATGGATATTATTACAACAAAAACTCCTTACCTTTGCTCCTGCATACAGGAGCCTGGACAAGCCAAAGTGCAATACAGATCAATCCGACTGCTACAAGCGCCATCGACCCAACACCACCAAGTACTATCCCAAAAATAGCACGGCCAACGCTAGCGTTGCGAGGGCTTTTATGGCGCAGGGCTGGCGGACGCTGTAGCGGTTCAAGCCTAGAGCAGACCCTTTACCCCTCTTAGCTGGCTCGTACGGATTTAGCCTTTGTGGTTTTTACACTGTGGGCCCAGCCTGCTCCGCAGTGAAAGGATCATAATTGGATTATGGGCTGAAAATTCAAAGATAAAGCGTAGTGTAACCTTTTGGTTTCCCTTCCATTTGGCTGCATCCTCGTTTTGCTGTTGGTCATGTTTTCCTTTGTACCTTTGCAGCTGCTGTTGTTGTTGCAGTTGGTTTTGCTTTGCTTTTGTTCTGCTTTGTTTTGCAGTTTTTTTTGCTTTTTTTTTATTTTATTTTATTGGGGTGGTGGTCATTCTTGCAGATTTTTCTCTGCTGGATAGGCCCGATTGGACGACTGGCAAAGGTAGGAACAGGTCCAACTTTACTCTTTTAATTGGACTGCCTCAAATTCTCAGTATTTGGACTAATCGAGAAAGGCTGCAGTTTCAGTACCGGGGCTAGTTGCAGCGCACTACAGGCGTCTCTGCTCTTTTGCAGACCTGGCCAGATGAATTCTTCTAACCAGCTAACGATATTCATAACGGACCGACCTATTGACGAGCGGTTGGTCGGCAAGGCGGCAAGTCTAGAGGTCCGATAAGGTCTAGTCTACAGAACAATGGGGAGGTTTTAGTCGGCCCTTTGGTGTGGAATAAAATAAGTGGAGAACAATGGAAAAGCCTTTCATCTCTCCTTTGAGGACTTAAAAAAAAAAAAAAAAAAAAAAAAAAAAGAGCAACATCGGGATCCAACCTGGAGTCAGCCATGCAAAGAGGGAGAGAGAAAGACTGGCAAGAGCAGTATTTATTTGTCTTCCCTTGCATCAGTAGAGTAGCTATATAGTAACAAGCTAGCTACGTAGTAACAAGCTAGCTATCTAGTAACAAACTAGTAACAAACTAGCTATATAGTAACAAACTAGCTATATAGTAACAAACTCAGCACAGTCCGATTATGGTACTTGATACTTTAACAGGGTGGGAGGTGTTAGCTCAATAACTGTGAGGGGGTGGGGGGACCTTTTACCCGGCTGCACTCGTTAAGGTAGTTAATTGAAAGAAAATCTACAGCAAGTTGTACGATAAACTCTTCAACTGAGGGTGACTGGCTACACCCTAGGCTGGTGGCACTCCCACAGTCACCTGCTGCAGCCTAACCTCCAATACCCTATCCATTTCTTAAGTGAGCACTGGGCTGGTATTTTAAGAATACTCATAGCTCGTTCCACTACTCAAAAAAAATTAGATCCTGGGCAAGACTTTTATAGCTAACTAGCTTACTGCAGTCATTTATTGGCCCAACCCTCTCCAACTTTTCCATCTTGGACGCCTAGGCAATACGGTCTGTCCAGTGTTTGGAAGAGACTCAGATTCCAAATTCTTCGATCTGTAAAACGCTGTGCCTTTTACATCCTGCCACCAACACTCCCATATTACTTGCAAGAATCCAAGGCTTGGTCAAAATTTCAACCTTGGCTCCCACCTGGAGATTGGATTCACTGACCACAAGTTTCGCTAGCTAAGGGGTCACTGGAGCAATGTGCAGCTGCAGGGTGCAAGCCTTTTTAGGGGAAGCTCTCCTTATCTAACTGTATTGAAGGACATTGGCTCTCTCTGTGATTCTGATTAAGAATGGTAGCTAGTATACTTCTCATACAACCCATGGCACCCTCCAGTTCATTTTTCTTTTAAAGCTACACTCTTGTACTCCTGGCTTTCTCAAGTAGTCTCACTTAGGAACTTGCATTCAACCTTATGACTTCAAGAGCTCCTCCACTGAAAACTAAAATTTGCACATGATACTTTCTTTTCATTTCTTTCCTTTTTGTTTGGTTTTATTTATTTTTATCTTTATTATTTATTATATTATATGAAATTTAAGGAATGAATAAAGAACAATTTCAATCATCCTGGAGTCTGGTGTTGTGCTGGCTGGCTGACTTCTTCGCATTTTTGTTTGGTATTATTTATTTCTTTTTATATTATTTTATTATAATATGAAATTTAAGTACAATTTCAGTCATCCGGGAGTCTGATGTTGTGCTGGCTGGCTGACTTCTTTGCCTGAAACAAATCAAACATGCTGTTGTAAATACTTACTAAGATCACAGATATTAAAGTAGTTTGCATTACAGCTTTAAGTTGACCTTATTACAGAGATTTAGTTATTGTTAGTGCTATTGCTACTGCTGTATAATAATAATCATAATAACAATAATAACAATAATAATAATATTATTATTATTATTATTATTATTATTTTGTTGTTGTTGCTGTTATGATTAATTATTCTTGTGCTATTAGGAAACTATATGTAGTGGTATTAACACTACAATTACGATTCTGGTACTATTACTATGACACTGAGATGATTTTAATTGAAAGTACTTAAACGAGTACTATGATGATTACTATGCTATCATTATAGTGTTGTTATGATTATGATTACTAGAAATGTGAAGGTAGTTGAAATAATGGTGATGATGATGATGACCATGATGATGATAATGATGATTATAATAATGATGATGATGATGATGATGATGGTGATGACGATGACTGTGATGATGACTATGATGATGACTATGATGATGATAAATACGATAGTGATGACCATGATGATGGTGATGACCATAGTGATGATGATGACCATGATGATGATGATGATGACGATGATAATGATGATGATGATGATGATGATGATGATGATGATGGCGATGATGATGACTGTGATGATGAGTATGTTGATGAACTAGGATGATGATGACCATGATGATGATGATGATGATGATGATGATGATGATGATGATGGCAATTGTTATGACTATCACAATTATGAGATGACAAACATATTCAAACGGTGATTGTGATGATGATGATCGTCATCATCATGATTATTAATACCACTATTATCAGTACCACTATGATTGTGATGCATGTATTAATAGGATACAGTGATCATGGTGATGATGACCGTTACTGATACACCAATAGCAGTACTATTAAAATGGATTATGATGTGGATGATGACGACGATGTACTATTATAATAATTGTGATGATTCTGTGATAACGACAAGAAGATGATGATTACGACACGGTGATGGTACTGATAACGATGTAACTATTATGATGATCATATTTTATAACAGTAGCAGTACTATTAGATGGTGATCATGAAGATGGTAATGAACATGATAATGCTATTTGTTATTACCATTACTATCAGTGATATAAGCACTATTATTATTACTATTTGTCATTACTGTTGTTACTAATACTGCTATTATTATTATTAATACTGCAATAGCTAACCACAATTCTGCTATTGTGGTAACTGTCGTCACCATTCATGTTATTATTACTGTTGTTATTATTATTGTGGCTTTTATTTGTATTACTATTACTTTTGCTGTTATTATTATTATTATCATTATTATTATTATTATTATTATGTAGTCGTAGTAGTAGCAGTACTAGTAGTACTACTATTCTTATCACTGTCATTGAAATTATTATTATTATAGTAATAGTAGTAATACTATCACTATTACCACCACAACAACTACTACGAGTGATAATAATAATAATATCAATGAATTGGTCCATTAGCATAGGAATGGTCATTATGTATTTTATTCGTTTATTTATTTTGGGGGTTTCATCTAGAACAACAGTGATGTCCAGCATGCACACGCCACTGTTTTTGTTCCCTAATAATTCTACCAACCTCTTCCACAACAACTTCAAATTCCTCTTCCATTGCAATGGCAACATCACCAGAGCGCGAGCACAACACCTGTAACAACAGATCAATGGTTAGGCTGACCGTTAGAGACAGCAATGCAGTGTCTCACCTCGTCGGTGCATGGATACTGGTACTGAGTGCCCACGTCGGCCACCTGGATGGGTTCCCAAGCGTACTCCTGCAATTTGTCCATTTCTTTTTCTGCTAATGGAGCGGGGCTGATTCCAAAAATGCTTTCCTGGAGGTTGGAAAAGACAATATTTTAATGCAAACAAAGACATGCATTCTAGCCATAAGCCAAATGCAGAAGAAGTGAATCAATTATTATGCATGGTTGGGACTAAGACACTGTGCAGTGCAGAGGCTTGACTCAATCACTTTGTTGGCTAACGAGAAGACATACCTGAGAATGAGATTGGTTGATCTTGCCTTGAGACACAGGTTCCCAGAGGACTCCCTGCTGACTTGGCTCCCACTGTTTACAGAGGAAAATAAAAATTAAAAATGCATTGCTAACCATGCCAATACAACCCAATAGACACGCTTTACTTGAAAGTTAATACTTACCATCAAAGTTTCTCCGTGTATTTCTGCAGTCACAACAATCCTATGCGAAGTTTTTGGGGCAACCAGAGGACCCTGAATAAAATAAAAGCTTGATAACCGTCAGCATTGGGAGACTTTAACCACAAGCAATAATCACCAGGTAAACCTGGCTGGCCATATAGCTTCCAAATGATTAGTTAGTTAGCTCACCAGAGTACTGTCTGTGGGAAACTGTGTGCCTACGCATTTCTTTAAAGTGCCGTCGTTGCTCCAAAAGTACTCCGTGGTATCAAAATACTAGACACACAAAGCACAACAATTAATAATAAAATGAATATGATACCGACATCGCTGCTTGGTAGAATTCGTACCCACACAGGTAACTCAAATACTACCAACCCCTTGGTATATATAGCTACACCCAGTACCACCCACGCTTACGTAATCCTCTTCGCACTCGCTGACGACGTCGTCAGGGTCCAGTCTATAAAACACGTTCAAAAAAATATTGTGAACCCAGGCTCAGTGCGTATTGGATCAACTCACTCGAACCAGGGTCTGCCGCCGTAAGCGGGTTTGAGGTCAGGCTCCGGCTGGGCTCCTCCTGCAAAATATTTATGTTGGCAGGAAATTCCCCAACTCAGCTCAACAGACTTGAGCGACCTGCAGTAGTATCCCATTAGAGCCACCAATGCCGTCAGTGCCACGACCAAAAGAATGGCCAATGTCAGCAAGTGCCACCAGTGGCCAGGCCAACCCTTGCCGGTGTCTAAGTGAGGGAGGAAAATATAATGACACTCACACGCCAGAGAACGTTTTTGTCTCTGCTTACCCGGAAAGCAGTCCTCAATGCTTCCCCCAGAGAATTCTTTTCGGTAGTAAGGTTCAAAGTTGTCCATTAAAACAACGGCCTCAAATTCCGCCATATTGGGAATGTTCACCGTTATGGAACCTTTTGGAATTTCTCCGGTCATCATTTTCCTTTTCCCCTTTAGGAAGTAGTGGCATCCAGACAAGTTACGTCTCCTGCCACAATCAATGTTGTAGTCGTCACCAACCGAACGACACAAAGTGTCCGACAATGCGGACACACCTGCAAGGACAACCAAATAATAACGACAATAGAGAAACTGAAGGAATGAACGAGTAAGTAAAGGCCGGACACACGGGTATTACAAGTCGTATACCCATCCCCTTCTCAACTAGCTGTGCTGTAATGGTAACTTTGAACAAGATTGACCGAGTACTGAAGTGGAACTAAGCCAACCATATTTATGGATATTATTACAACAAAAACTCCTTACCTTTGCTCCTGCATACAGGAGCCTGGACAAGCCAAAGTGCAATACAGATCAATCCGACTGCTACAAGCGCCATCGACCCAACACCACCAAGTACTATCCCAAAAATAGCACGGCCAACGCTAGCGTTGCGAGGGCTTTTATGGCGCAGGGCTGGCGGACGCTGTAGCGGTTCAAGCCTAGAGCAGACCCTTTACCCCTCTTAGCTGGCTCGTACGGATTTAGCCTTTGTGGTTTTTACACTGTGGGCCCAGCCTGCTCCGCAGTGAAAGGATCATAATTGGATTATGGGCTGAAAATTCAAAGATAAAGCGTAGTGTAACCTTTTGGTTTCCCTTCCATTTGGCTGCATCCTCGTTTTGCTGTTGGTCATGTTTTCCTTTGTACCTTTGCAGCTGCTGTTGTTGTTGCAGTTGGTTTTGCTTTGCTTTTGTTCTGCTTTGTTTTGCAGTTTTTTTTGCTTTTTTTTTTATTTTATTTTATTGGGGTGGTGGTCATTCTTGCAGATTTTTCTCTGCTGGATAGGCCCGATTGGACGACTGGCAAAGGTAGGAACAGGTCCAACTTTACTCTTTTAATTGGACTGCCTCAAATTCTCAGTATTTGGACTAATCGAGAAAGGCTGCAGTTTCAGTACCGGGGCTAGTTGCAGCGCACTACAGGCGTCTCTGCTCTTTTGCAGACCTGGCCAGATGAATTCTTCTAACCAGCTAACGATATTCATAACGGACCGACCTATTGACGAGCGGTTGGTCGGCAAGGCGGCAAGTCTAGAGGTCCGATAAGGTCTAGTCTACAGAACAATGGGGAGGTCCTAGTCGGCCCTTTGGTGTGGAATAAAATAAGTGGAGAACAATGGAAAAGCCTTTCATCTCTCCTTTGAGGACTTAAAAAAAAAAAAAAAAAAAAAAAAAAAAGAGCAACATCGGGATCCAACCTGGAGTCAGCCATGCAAAGAGGGAGAGAGAAAGACTGGCAAGAGCAGTATTTATTTGTCTTCCCTTGCATCAGTAGAGTAGCTATATAGTAACAAGCTAGCTACGTAGTAACAAGCTAGCTATCTAGTAACAAACTAGTAACAAACTAGCTATATAGTAACAAACTAGCTATATAGTAACAAACTCAGCACAGTCCGATTATGGTACTTGATACTTTAACAGGGTGGGAGGTGTTAGCTCAATAACTGTGAGGGGGTGGGGGGACCTTTTACCCGGCTGCACTCGTTAAGGTAGTTAATTGAAAGAAAATCTACAGCAAGTTGTACGATAAACTCTTCAACTGAGGGTGACTGGCTACACCCTAGGCTGGTGGCACTCCCACAGTCACCTGCTGCAGCCTAACCTCCAATACCCTATCCATTTCTTAAGTGAGCACTGGGCTGGTATTTTAAGAATACTCATAGCTCGTTCCACTACTCAAAAAAAATTAGATCCTGGGCAAGACTTTTATAGCTAACTAGCTTACTGCAGTCATTTATTGGCCCAACCCTCTCCAACTTTTCCATCTTGGACGCCTAGGCAATACGGTCTGTCCAGTGTTTGGAAGAGACTCAGATTCCAAATTCTTCGATCTGTAAAACGCTGTGCCTTTTACATCCTGCCACCAACACTCCCATATTACTTGCAAGAATCCAAGGCTTGGTCAAAATTTCAACCTTGGCTCCCACCTGGAGATTGGATTCACTGACCACAAGTTTCGCTAGCTAAGGGGTCACTGGAGCAATGTGCAGCTGCAGGGTGCAAGCCTTTTTAGGGGAAGCTCTCCTTATCTAACTGTATTGAAGGACATTGGCTCTCTCTGTGATTCTGATTAAGAATGGTAGCTAGTATACTTCTCATACAACCCATGGCACCCTCCAGTTCATTTTTCTTTTAAAGCTACACTCTTGTACTCCTGGCTTTCTCAAGTAGTCTCACTTAGGAACTTGCATTCAACCTTATGACTTCAAGAGCTCCTCCACTGAAAACTAAAATTTGCACATGATACTTTCTTTTCATTTCTTTCCTTTTTGTTTGGTTTTATTTATTTTTATCTTTATTATTTATTATATTATATGAAATTTAAGGAATGAATAAAGAACAATTTCAATCATCCTGGAGTCTGGTGTTGTGCTGGCTGGCTGACTTCTTCGCATTTTTGTTTGGTATTATTTATTTCTTTTTATATTATTTTATTATAATATGAAATTTAAGTACAATTTCAGTCATCCGGGAGTCTGATGTTGTGCTGGCTGGCTGACTTCTTTGCCTGAAACAAATCAAACATGCTGTTGTAAATACTTACTAAGATCACAGATATTAAAGTAGTTTGCATTACAGCTTTAAGTTGACCTTATTACAGAGATTTAGTTATTGTTAGTGCTATTGCTACTGCTGTATAATAATAATCATAATAACAATAATAACAATAATAATAATATTATTATTATTATTATTATTATTATTTTGTTGTTGTTGCTGTTATGATTAATTATTCTTGTGCTATTAGGAAACTATATGTAGTGGTATTAACACTACAATTACGATTCTGGTACTATTACTATGACACTGAGATGATTTTAATTGAAAGTACTTAAACGAGTACTATGATGATTACTATGCTATCATTATAGTGTTGTTATGATTATGATTACTAGAAATGTGAAGGTAGTTGAAATAATGGTGATGATGATGATGACCATGATGATGATAATGATGATTATAATAATGATGATGATGATGATGATGATGGTGATGACGATGACTGTGATGATGACTATGATGATGACTATGATGATGATAAATACGATAGTGATGACCATGATGATGGTGATGACCATAGTGATGATGATGACCATGATGATGATGATGATGACGATGATAATGATGATGATGATGATGATGATGATGATGATGATGGCGATGATGATGACTGTGATGATGAGTATGTTGATGAACTAGGATGATGATGACCATGATGATGATGATGATGATGATGATGATGATGATGATGATGGCAATTGTTATGACTATCACAATTATGAGATGACAAACATATTCAAACGGTGATTGTGATGATGATGATCGTCATCATCATGATTATTAATACCACTATTATCAGTACCACTATGATTGTGATGCATGTATTAATAGGATACAGTGATCATGGTGATGATGACCGTTACTGATACACCAATAGCAGTACTATTAAAATGGATTATGATGTGGATGATGACGACGATGTACTATTATAATAATTGTGATGATTCTGTGATAACGACAAGAAGATGATGATTACGACACGGTGATGGTACTGATAACGATGTAACTATTATGATGATCATATTTTATAACAGTAGCAGTACTATTAGATGGTGATCATGAAGATGGTAATGAACATGATAATGCTATTTGTTATTACCATTACTATCAGTGATATAAGCACTATTATTATTACTATTTGTCATTACTGTTGTTACTAATACTGCTATTATTATTATTAATACTGCAATAGCTAACCACAATTCTGCTATTGTGGTAACTGTCGTCACCATTCATGTTATTATTACTGTTGTTATTATTATTGTGGCTTTTATTTGTATTACTATTACTTTTGCTGTTATTATTATTATTATCATTATTATTATTATTATTATTATGTAGTCGTAGTAGTAGCAGTACTAGTAGTACTACTATTCTTATCACTGTCATTGAAATTATTATTATTATAGTAATAGTAGTAATACTATCACTATTACCACCACAACAACTACTACGAGTGATAATAATAATAATATCAATGAATTGGTCCATTAGCATAGGAATGGTCATTATGTATTTTATTCGTTTATTTATTTTGGGGGTTTCATCTAGAACAACAGTGATGTCCAGCATGCACACGCCACTGTTTTTGTTCCCTAATAATTCTACCAACCTCTTCCACAACAACTTCAAATTCCTCTTCCATTGCAATGGCAACATCACCAGAGCGCGAGCACAACACCTGTAACAACAGATCAATGGTTAGGCTGACCGTTAGAGACAGCAATGCAGTGTCTCACCTCGTCGGTGCATGGATACTGGTACTGAGTGCCCACGTCGGCCACCTGGATGGGTTCCCAAGCGTACTCCTGCAATTTGTCCATTTCTTTTTCTGCTAATGGAGCGGGGCTGATTCCAAAAATGCTTTCCTGGAGGTTGGAAAAGACAATATTATAATGCAAACAAAGACATGCATTCTAGCCATAAGCCAAATGCAGAAGAAGTGAATCAATTATTATGCATGGTTGGGACTAAGACACTGTACAGTGCAGAGGCTTGACTCAATCACTTTGTTGGCTAACGAGAAGACATACCTGAGAACGAGATTGGTTGATCTTGCCTTGAGACACAGGTTCCCAGAGGACTTTCTGCTGACTTGGCTCCCACTGTTTACAGAGGAAAATTAAAAATTAAAAATGCATTGCTAACCATGCCAATACAACCCAATAGACACGCTTTACTTGAAAGTTAATACTTACCATCAAAGTTTCTCCGTGTATTTCTGCAGTCACAACAATCCTATGCGAAGTTTTGGGGGCAACCAGAGGACCCTGAATAAAATAAAAGCTTGATAACCGTCAGCATTGGGAGACTTTAACCACAAGCAATAATCACCAGGTAAACCTGGCTGGCCATATAGCTTCCAAATGATTAGTTAGTTAGCTCACCAGAGTACTGTCTGTGGGAAACTGTGTGCCTACGCATTTCTTTAAAGTACCGTCGTTGCTCCAAAAGTACTCCATGGTATCAAAATACTAGACACACAAAGCACAACAATCAATAATAAAATGAATGATACCGACATCGCTGCTTGGTAGAATTCGTACCCACACAGGTAACTAAAATACTACCAACCCCTTGGTATATAGCTACACCCAGTACCACCCATGCTAACGTAATCCTCTTCGCACTAGCTGACGACGTCGTCAGGGTCCAGTCTATAAAACACGTTCAAAAAAAAATTGTGAACCCAGGCTCAGTGCGTATTGGATCAACTCACTCGAACCAGGGTCTGCCGCCGTAAGCGGGTTTGAGGTCAGGCTCCGGCTGGGCTCCTCCTGCAAAATATTTATGTTGGCAGGAAATTCCCCAACTCAGCTCAACAGACTTGAGCGACCTGCAGTAGTATCCCATTAGAGCCACCAATGCCGTCAGTGCCACGACCAAAAGAATGGCCAATGTCAGCAAGTGCCACCAGTGGCCAGGCCAACCCTTGCCGGTGTCTAAGTGAGGGAGGAAAATATAATGACACTCACAGGCCAGAGAATGTTTTTGTCTCTGCTTACCCGGAAAGCAGTCCTCAATGCTTCCCCCAGAGAATTCTTTTCGGTAGTAAGGTTCAAAGTTGTCCATTAAAACAACGGCCTCAAATTCCGCCATATTGGGAATGTTCACCGTTATGGAACCTTTTGGAATTTCTCCGGTCATCATTTTCCTTTTCCCCTTTAGGAAGTAGTGGCATCCAGACAAGTTACGTCTCCTGCCACAATCAATGTTGTAGTCGTCACCAACCGAACGACACAAAGTGTCCGACAATGCGGACACACCTGCAAGGACAACCAAATAATAACGACAATAGAGAAACTGAAGGAATGAACGAGTAAGTAAAGGCCGGACACACGGGTATTACAAGTCGTATACCCATCCCCTTCTCAACTAGCTGTGCTGTAATGGTAACTTTGAACAAGATTGACCGAGTACTGAAGTGGAACTAAGCCAACCATATTTATGGATATTACAACAAAAACTCCTTACCTTTGCTCCTGCATACAGGAGCCTGGACAAGCCAAAGTGCAATACAGATCAATCCGACTGCTACAAGCGCCATCGACCCAACACCACCAAGTACTATCCCAAAAATAGCACGGCCAACGCTAGCGTTGCGAGGGCTTTTATGGCGCAGGGCTGGCGGACGCTGTAGCGGTTCAAGCCTAGAGCAGACCCTTTACCCCTCTTAGCTGGCTCGTACGGATTTAGCCTTTGTGGTTTTTACACTGTGGGCCCAGCCTGCTCCGCAGTGAAAGGATCATAATTGGATTATGGGCTGAAAATTCAAAGATAAAGCGTAGTGTAACCTTTTGGTTTCCCTTCCATTTGGCTGCATCCTCGTTTTGCTGTTGGTCATGTTTTCCTTTGTACCTTTGCAGCTGCTGTTGTTGTTGCAGTTGGTTTTGCTTTGCTTTTGTTCTGCTTTGTTTTGCAGTTTTTTTTGCTTTTTTTTTTATTTTATTTTATTGGGGTGGTGGTCATTCTTGCAGATTTTTCTCTGCTGGATAGGCCCGATTGGACGACTGGCAAAGGTAGGAACAGGTCCAACTTTACTCTTTTAATTGGACTGCCTCAAATTCTCAGTATTTGGACTAATCGAGAAAGGCTGCAGTTTCAGTACCGGGGCTAGTTGCAGCGCACTACAGGCGTCTCTGCTCTTTTGCAGACCTGGCCAGATGAATTCTTCTAACCAGCTAACGATATTCATAACGGACCGACCTATTGACGAGCGGTTGGTCGGCAAGGCGGCAAGTCTAGAGGTCCGATAAGGTCTAGTCTACAGAACAATGGGGAGGTCCTAGTCGGCCCTTTGGTGTGGAATAAAATAAGTGGAGAACAATGGAAAAGCCTTTCATCTCTCCTTTGAGGACTTAAAAAAAAAAAAAAAAAAAAAAAAAAAAGAGCAACATCGGGATCCAACCTGGAGTCAGCCATGCAAAGAGGGAGAGAGAAAGACTGGCAAGAGCAGTATTTATTTGTCTTCCCTTGCATCAGTAGAGTAGCTATATAGTAACAAGCTAGCTACGTAGTAACAAGCTAGCTATCTAGTAACAAACTAGTAACAAACTAGCTATATAGTAACAAACTAGCTATATAGTAACAAACTCAGCACAGTCCGATTATGGTACTTGATACTTTAACAGGGTGGGAGGTGTTAGCTCAATAACTGTGAGGGGGTGGGGGGCCCTTTTACCCGGCTGCACTCGTTAAGGTAGTTA
>WLWD01004951.1_pt1 | contig 27314 bp, 6 predicted proteins | sample 6712731 | NCBI WGS metagenome assembly WLWD01 (sample SAMN12718690, study PRJNA576275) | sponge metagenome | isolation source: marine sponge | host: Mycale hentscheli | place: New Zealand: South Island, Marlborough, Capsize Point | collected 2014-11-01
TGTTTTTTCTAAATGCATATTATGAATGAATAAATGATGCTGGGGGACCTGAACTGTGGATTTCCAATTTGTTCTATAAGTACACTTGAGAATTTTTATTGCTTTGTTGAAAGTACGGGTAAATAAGGGAATATTTACACAACAAACCATTGTCACAATTTTATTCAAGAAAGCATAAGTGGTGTATGTTATAAAAATCAATATGACATCATAAATGACTAATTCTTTCGTAGCTGTGGTGTTGATGTGGTAGCACTTTTGAACATGAAGTTTTGGAAACACTGCTATGACCTTTGAATTACATAAAATTTCAAGAAAGAACCATTCACAGGAAGTGTTCACTGTATTAAACAACAGCTCAAGGAATAAGTAGATAAAGTAAAACAATATTGCTGGCAGTTTACTCTAAATTGGATGCCTATAAATGTAGTATCTGCATAAATTTTCTCCTTTCTTTAGTTGTCTACGCACACATTCCAAATAAGGATGTTAGGGTTGTGTTAGGCCACACCCTCAATGTGGTCCAGTGATATGGTTGTCATGGCATATTGGAGAGAGGGTATGATGATTTTTTTTTTTTAACTATATTAGTTAGCATATTTTTTTGCTTGCTGCAATTGAAAAAAAAAAAAAAAAAGGGCAGTCATCATTGACGACCATTATCAAATCTGGGATAACATATGGGGGGGAGGAGGTGGTGTGCCACGAAAAGTAGTGTGACCATGTGTGCCTAACAATTTGGGCTGGTAGTGAGCTGATATATTTAAGTAATTTTGTAATGTTGACTTACCTATTCTAAATTCCTGGAAAAATAAATAAACAATGAAAGGGTTAAATTCATGCTGATTTTTTTAGAAGACACAAAGCTATCAGCTCCACATAGGTAGTTGTCTTTTGCGAATAACACCCCCTATCGATCATGTGAGCAAATAATTTCTTGCTACACTCGGTATTTTGTATATGCTGGGAAGTTAAAAAATGTTGGAAATAAGAATTTTATGTAGAAAGCACATACTGGTGAATGTCTCTGGCCTGTGTTTCTTCTTCTCTTTTTACATCTACCATTTTCGTTATTCGAGCTATACTGATTCCTGCTTAGGAATAACCACAAAAATTATTCTTTTGGTCTCAACAAAGATTTTGTAACAGCTAGCTAGTGTATAGTAGCGCTGAGGGTCTACAACCTGTGGTGCTTTATTAGTTTTTGTGGCTGTTATTTTGTTTTTAAAAGCCTGTACATAATATAGCAAGTGCACAAAATGAATTCAAAATTAACGATTTTTGCATTATAATAACCTGTTGTGTAGTTTTCTATTCGTACATTGTCTTCCTTTGCTCTGTGTCCTGTGTGATTACTACTATTCCTACTCACATGCTGGTTTGCCAAATTGTCACTCAATTACATTTTAAATAAGTAGCTTAATAAGTGTGTATGTGCGCATGCATATTATAATATATGCATGCGCACACACACTTATATACACATTGTCATTGGGAAAGGCATCATATTGCAAATATAATTAGCGCTTTTGAGCTTGTGGCTTGTATGTGTGTTGGATTGAAAAACATCAGTTGTTGGTGTAACTAGTATCCAAAGCTATGTCTAGTGGTGCAAAGTTGGATTTTCATCAGCTGGTTCTGTTTTATTGTTTCTTTTCTTTTCTTTTCTTTTTAAGTATATTACTTTCCTCTATGTCTACTTTATCCTTCTTTTTTCTTCTTTTTTTCTTGATGTTACCTCTCATCTTGTATATATGTTTGAGTAGTTTCTTTTTACTTTTTACTTGTTTAGGGTTTAAATAGTTGAGGTGAAGGGAGACAACTGGTTGTCATGTCAGCTCAACCATTTGCAATTGCTGAGTTTTTAATGATTTCCACTGAAACTTTGTTTTCTTGGCCAAATAATGCGGTAGCACTCAGATCCAGTGGCTACCTGAGCTGTGATACTGCAATACTAGTGTATCAAATGTTCTAGAGTCTATCAGAGTGTAGACCATTGTGATGTCAAAATTTATGATCCAGTAAAAATATTATATGTACCATACCGTTTTTAATTTGTGTGTGTGTTTTGTTTTGCAGATTAACAGGGTGCTTATGCTGCCATACTTCATGTAGCAGAGACAAAAAATGGTGGACTAAAGGTGTGCTTAACGAATTTCTCTCTGTGTTGCGTTGACAAATAATTTGATGTGGTTGATTTTCAGGAACAGTTTATAATCAGAAATACTCCAGATAGTCATCTCAGGGTAAACGAAGCACTGAGTGTAAGTCACACTCCCATAGAGAGGGATGGCGTAAAGTGGATCGTCCCTCCTCAAGATGATGGAAAGAGAAGCTGTGAAACATTCCATACAGCCTGGCTAATGTACACCTGTTGCATATTCTATTATTGGCTTTTTTTAGCTATACCAGTTGCTGTACATTCTAATACTTTTTGTGCACTTTCCCTAAGATGTAGTAATATGTAATGCCTGAAATCTTGCCCAAAATTTTTTTATACAAAAATTATTATCATTGTTAGCTACTGTTGCTATTGTTATTATTACTGTTATTATTATTATCTTATTATAAAGCAACATTTCATTCTTTATTGTACTTACTTCTATAATGATTTCAAAGTCGGAATAAAAAAATAATACATGTAATGTGCACATCTCTTTACTATGGTGTTGTAACATGACATATGGTCTAGTCTAGTTAAGGAACAGGTTTGTTCAATTGGGGGGAAAGTACTATAATACTGATTGACTCTAAGAAATACACAAGTTCAGCTGCTGCGGGTGGCTGCACCAGCAACACCAGTTTACATGCTGCTGACCAGTGAGGGAGTTCAAGTTCACATTTCTGCCACTATTCTTTATTGTAGAAGAAAATGATCAGCTTGATAGCTGGGAGCCTTGCTTCAAATCTTCCAGATTATAATCAGTGAGGAAACAGGTGGCAAGTGATCGATATCACTAGTACAACTAGAGCACTGAAGTGCAAACCCTCAGCGCTAGTTAGCTAGTATGATAAAGAAAATAATAGGAAAAGTGTAGAAACAAAAAAAAGAAAGAGAAGTGGCATGAAGAGAGGCAGGAAAGAGAAAAAGACAATGAAGAGGGACAAAAGAAAGAGGAATGAATTAAAAAAGGTAGGAAGAAAAGAAAAAGGAAGAAGAAAGAATGAAAAACAGTACATGAAAGAAAAGAAAGGAAAAGGTAGGAAAGAAATAAAATCAGTAGGAAGAAAGAGGAAAATAAAGAAAAATAAGGCAAGAAGACAAAAGGGGAAAAAAAAAAAAAAGGATGAAAAAAAAAGATGAAAAAAAAAAATAGCGTCAACTAGGATTCGAACCAGAGACTACTAGATTAGTTACTTGCTCACTCAACGACTACGCAACGCAGCACCTCACGCTGAATGCATGTAATTGTTAGCTATTTAAAAGTTGATTTTCAACGCAAGCTGGCTCACGTGACAAGTAAGTTTTTTAAGGGGCGGTTCCCGCTGTAAGCCTACGATCGCACGGCTCTGGAAAGACTCGCTTTTTTCTGGAAAATGAAGTCCAAAATCAAAATTCTGGCATATTAACTTTACTTACTTCGTGAAATACTGCTGTTTGATGCCGCTTTCAAAGCCTGGCTGGTTCCTACCTTCCAGAAGTGCCTGTTGACAGACAGAGTGACAGAATGAATGAACTAGAGCACTAATGTGCAAATCCTCAGCGCTAGTTAGCTAGTATGATAAAGAAAATAATAACAAAGGAAAAGTGTAGAAACAAAAAAAAGAAAGAGAAGTGGCATGAAGAGAGGCAGGATAGAGAAAAAGACAATGAAGAGGGACAAAAGAAAGAGGAATGAATGAAAAAAGGTAGGAGAAGAAAGAAAGAAAAACAGTACACGAAAAAGAAAGGAAAATGTAGGAAAGAAATAAAAACAGCAGGAAGAAAGAGGAAAATAAAGAAAAATAAGGCAAGAAGACAAAAGGAAAAAAAAATGAAAAAAAAGATGAAAAAAAAAAATAGCGTCAACAAGGATTCGAACCAGAGTATTACGTATGGTACTTGCTCACTCAACGACTACGCAACACAACACCTCACGCTGAATGCATGTAATTGTTAGCTATTTAAAAGTGATTTGCAACCTGCAAGCTGGCTCACGTGACAAGCAAGTTTTTGAAGGGGCGGTTCCCGCTGTAAGCCTAGGATCGCACGGCTCTGGAAAGACTCGCTTTTTTCTGGAAAATGAAGTCCAAAATCAAAATTCTGGCACATTAAAGGAACTTACTTCGTGAAATACTGCTGTTTGATGCCGCTTTCAGAGCCTGGCTGGTTCCTACCTTCCAGAAGTGCCTGTTGACAGACAGAGTGACAGAATGATTGAATGACACTAGGACTACTGTAACCCTCTTGCGCATGCGCGCTGAGGGTTAATGACACTAGGACTACTGTAAACCTCTTGCGCATGCGCGCTGAGGGTTAATAAGTTCAATCTCTATACTACTCAATTAAATGGCCAGAAATTTTTCATTACACAATGGAATATCTATCTGCAAAGGGGATTCAAGACTAATATTAATAATGAAAAATGATCTTGCTCTAAACAACAGCCTAGAGCCTATAGCTACCTGAATGTAGCTAATAGAAATTAAAACCAGCCAACCTTACCCCAATCATAATGGCGGCCCTTGATTATGATTCACTCTATTATGTGTGAGTTAAACCGGCAAACGAGCATCAGAAGTAATTAACTCATCCAAAGTGACTTTAACCCCTTTACTGGAACTTAGCTTGGAACCTCTGATAGAGTGAACTTCCCATATTAAGCTCATTTTATATCAAATGGAAAATGTATTAAAGCAAACAACCTTGATTTGTGAACTTAAAGGCCTGGTGTTAAATGTTTCTCAGTATGGAGGTTTTCCATAATATGGCTAGTTAAGTGATTTCTAATTAGGCCACATATTTATAAAGTACCCATTGCTTAGTCAAGTACTGCAGCTAAGTGTGAGAGGTGAGTGATACATTATTTGACATCTACAACAAGGACATTAACATAAAAAGGCTCACCTGTGAATATCATTTATGTAAATTGAATTTTTGAAATAGCTAAAGAGTGTAATTCAGAAAGTCAACAGTCCACTACACAGCAGTTGAGGCCATACACTCTTTCTTTACAAAGAAAACTCAACTTAATAATGTAGTAAGAAGGGTGGATGAACACAACTATAGACATTATATCTACTTGAATTACACTACTAAAAAAACTTGTTCCGGTCTGTATAGCTAAACTCAGTTCGTTTTTACTACAGTCCCGCAGTTCTTATCAAAAAACTCATTTCATTGGTTAATCAAATCATGTGACCAATTATAGCGCCGCGCGTGACCAATTATAGCGCCGCGCAAGGGCTAGGGCTAGGGCTAGGGGACCAATCAGAAGAATTCTTTGATAAGAACTGCGGGATGGCTCCGTTTTTATTTAACTGTAACTATAACAACAGTCCACGCCTACTGCGTGCGTTTGGAAAAGGTAGTCAAAACCACCAAGCGCTAGCCTCATTCAGTTATTTTGTGCCGATGATGTGGGAGATAAAAGGTGAGCAGCTTACCGAGCTCAGTCTGTGATGAGGCTGTTGACGATTGGCTCTTGCGTATAATGGTGACATTTTGCTAGTCACCCTTTACTTGAACTTACTTAGTAGGTAATTTAATTATGACAAAAGTAATGTTTTGCTATTTGCGCTTAGCTATACCGGTAGCTAACATTTAAAATTGTTCGTGGGTAGCTAGCTATCCCTCTTATAGTCTCCTTGTTTACTTGGATGTGTACTGAACGAAACTGCATGAAAAAGGTCCGATGTTTAAGTTTAAAATACTGCACCATTCCTAACTGTGCTTGTATTTTTTAAAGTTTATTTTTTGAGTAGTAATCAGGTATCAATTAGCTAACTGTAGTAGAAGCTTTGATATAATTAAGGTCAGAGCATATTTGATATTACTCAATATAGCAACTAAAATAGTAGTAGAGTCATTATTATTATTGTTATCATTATTCAGCAATACTCAAGACTTCGTGATATATATGTATCTATGTCTTCCATTCAGTTTGCCAGAAGTGAACATTTCTACTAATGTTAGAAACGAGCTCAAAGAACTGCCAAGACAGCAGAAGAAAAAATTGGTGGGATGACAAAAAAAAAAAGAAAAAAAAAAGGAAGGAAATAATTATATGAAAAAGACAGGCTCAAAGAAGAGCCAAATGGAGCAGGTAAGATACGTAGACTATATATGTGACTTCTATGGGAAGAACTTTCTAGTCATTGTTATTATTATTTTTTTTTGCCAACGAGTAAAATGTTGCAATCTACCTTGTATACTATATAACAACAAAAGGAGGAAAGACCACTTGCAAGTAGCTATAGTATTGAAGCCTATATTATTAAGTCTCCTGATTCTTGACTAAGAGGGAAATGCTTGCTCACGGTCAACCGCTAGTGAGTCACCTTGTAAGGCTGCCCTCACGGTTGTCATCTGAGACACTTCTGCTCTGAGTAAATTAGACTGGGAATGTTCATTGGGGACAGTTCCGCGCTCTGGACTTTTCACTTACTAACTAGAGACGAGTTAAATTGTATTAGCTGTGGCATAAAAGTTTGAGTAACAATGAGAAGTGAAAAATGATAAAACGGGTAGCAAAGGTGATATGTGAGAGTGAAATGAAGAGTGCATATGCATTGATTATGTGTAGGGGTACTATGAGCAGTCAGTGCAATTTATTTATATAAATCATTCTTCACTAGTTGGAGCCACTTTATCAGGGCAGTAGTTGATAGTACAGCCAGTACAGCTTTGGTTGTACCGTTTTTCGGTCTAAGGTAAAGATCTTTACATAGAAATCATCAATTTTAAGTTGGTAGAGAGGTCATTGCCTACAACTGGCAAATTGAGTGCAACCAATCTGTTGTACAACCATTTGCTAGAGGTGGCTGCTCAGGACTTATTTCCAAGAGTTGAGCTGCAATCACTTTGTATGTGTGGTTAAACAATTGTGGCTTGTACTTTAAAATCTGAGCAGCTGCAATTAGTTTGGTGTGGATACACATTTTGGTGACCTTTGTGAGATTTGTCAGGCAGGATGTACCCAGGTAATGTAAGTGATATAAAACAGAGAGAGTGCTTGCCTATTTTGTATGTTCAAGTATATAATGTACTATGCATGTATCTAGGGTCTGCAAAGGTTTAAATTTCAGTCTGCCATCAATGAGTATAATTAGCTACATAATTACAATTATGGTGTGAGGACATAAAGCTGTGTGTGTGTGTGTGTGTGTGTGTGTGTGTGTGTGTGTGTGTGTGTGTATGTGTACATTAGGATCATACAGACTTATGCTATCAATTAAGTTAATAAAATAATGTACAACAATAAACAGATTAAAATGAAATATAAAGAAAATACGTCACCCACACACACTATTTTATTATTTCTTTATATTTCATTTTAATAAAATATATGATTGATATTAAGGATTACTTAATCCTTTCCTTGTCAATTAATTTTTTCAACCATTTTAGTACACACATTTAAAAGCTTGTAGCATATATTGGTTAAACCCCCTAGCAATCATATATGTTATGATTGTCCAAGAATCTACACATGATTGTATTAATTATGTTTCCTAGCAACAAAACCGCAAAACATGATCATGTAACTTACATTATAATATATAGCATTATGCTTGCGTGCACACATACATTATACACACATATGCACATACATGTACACAAACATATATTGCTTGTTATTGTCTCCGTTACCACAATTAGTATAGTTTTATGACACTTGATTCTCAACTGATGATTGTATAATGTAGGATATATTCTAGCATGAAGGGAGCAATAATTGGCTGTCATTTACTACAAAGCAATAAGTTACTTTTTAGGTGAAATATTTAAGTAGTAGAAGTTTTAACACTAGTAGTGTTACACGTAGTATGTGTAACCAGGATTAAACAACATTATGAAATTTTCATACAGAGTTTTTTTTTGTTTTTTTTTGGTTTTTTTGTTGTTTTTTTGGGGGGGGGGAGGGGGATGGGAGGGGGAGGGGGGTGGGAACCTTGAATATCATAATTAAATCATCCAGTGTTGTTGTTTTGTGAAGAAATTAGAAATTTGTCAACAAAGTCGGCTATCTTCAAAAGAAGATTGATATACACAATAAGATAAAGTAATAGTCACTGTATGAAGTATCTGGACTCCAAAACATCCTAGAAAAGCTATAGTTATGCTGCCTTCACTGAATATATATATATATGTGTGTGTGTGTGTGTGTGTGTGTGTGTGTGTGACAGTACTTGGGAAAAGGGACCAATTACGTAAAATCAAAAATGTACAGTAGAGCCCAAACACCGACAAAAAAAATTATTTTTTTTTCTTCTTTTTATTGGCCCACTGATATCTCCTACCCTTTAGCTACACTGACACCAAATTTGAGTGGCTGAAACCGTTGTTAAAGGTCCAAGCGCCCCCTTTAAACACAGTCACCTTTTACTCTCTATTTTGACCTTCGGTGCGTGCACGGGAATCCAACCTGCGAGTAATTGAAAATCGTGGGCGAATTCAATTTGCTGCCTAGCAAAAAATTACCCCTACCTCGGAAAATCGCTGGTAAATTCTTATAAGTTCTTGTTATAGCATTGCAGCAACAGAATATAAATAATAAATGTGAATAATCAAGCTATAATATAAGTTGATGTTGCTATTTATGGAGTTTTGTAGTTGGTGGAGACTCCTGGGACTATTATTGTGAAGACACTGGAAGAATCAGCAAGTCTCTGACTGGACAAAGGCTTCAGTGGTGATGAGGACATGTGTCACACTGCAACAAGAGAAGGCAACACATTTTGAAAGTCCAATATTTTTGTTCTTTGATTTAAAGAGATTCCAATTGTTTATTTGTTCCAAAACAGGCAACAAGCTGGCTGCCTCACTTAATCCTAAACTTAGCTAGCCAGTGAACTAACAAACCAAGCTAGTTGATCATTTCTAAAAGAGTGATTGTGTTATAGTTATATATATATATATATATATAAGTGGTCGCTACTATGCTTTCTACTCCAGTTGGTGTACTACGGCAGAAAAATCTTATAAAACCTAGAATCTGAAATCTGGTTGACAGAAGAGAGCTTAGCATGTCTGACAAGAGTTGCCATTGGAGGTTCCTAAATATAATAAAAAAAAATTTTTTTATTGTTTTTCTTTCGAATTCACTCTTTTTTTTTTGTTATATTGCTGCCTATTATGGCAATTCGTGGAGAGAACCCCTCCTACCTTTCAGAAAATGGGTCAAAACCAGATTAAAGAATCAACTAACGTACAACAACTTTGAACAATTTATGTTTTCAATTTTATGAAAGACCATCTCTAGGAAATGCTTGCTCTGAAGTAATACTTGATGTTTTAAAAGGATAAATAAACACAACCCCTTTGTCCCCTCCGTATGAAACCCTGCTAGCTGGCTCACCAATTGTGTCGAATAACACAACATGAAGCTTGCAATAGTGGGTGACATTTGGCTTTGTAGCAGGGAAATAACAGAATTGAGGGAGCTACACAATGAATGTAAAATAACTTTTGTTTTATTACCATGTTTTTAATATTTGTTTTCTGAAACATTTGTGCCCATTGTATAGCTACTTATGTATAGGGTGAAGCTAGGGGAATACGATAGGGATACTAAAGTATAATCAAACTATAAGTAGAAGAATGACCCAGGACATACGTAGGTTAGACTATGGTAGTTTAAGGAACTCTATCATTTTGACAACCAAGATAATAATGAAACCATACATGTGGTCAATTATTATAGCTAGACTAGCGTAATCACCATTTGTGCTGAAGCATGCTGCTAGTTCTATTATTTGTTATTGTTGTTGTTGTTGTTGTTGTTGATGATGATGTTATTATTATTATAATATTTTTATTATTTACAGATCCTGCAAGAGATACAGTGTTATAGAACAACAAATGTGGAAGGAGTTTAGAGATTCGTATTCTGTATGGATTGGAAAAAGTAAGCGCAAAATTTAGTGCGTTTATTCTTTAGATGGTCATGAGGCAAATCTATCGGATATGGGAGACATAGACTTGTACTTTCACTCATAGCATGTAATTCCTGACATAGTAGTTCCAGTTGTTACTGGATGAATAATATGAAGACGCAATAATAGTACACTAACTGTAGCTGTGCATGTAATTCATTAGTAACTGACTTCAACCAATTTTTGCAACTGAAAAGTGAGATTCAAAACGAGCGATACATTTAACCCTTTAGCAGTCGTGGGTGCTTTAAAGTGCCTGCAATGCAAATACTTTTTAAAAAATTCATAAAATGTCGATTGTCCAACTTTGTAGCAATCTAAGCATACCAAATGATGCCAAAAAATACCCCTTTACCATCCTATATATTCCTTAAGGTTGCTATGGACCACACCCTAGGAAATCTTACCGTATTCTTGCTTCAAGGCTTACTGCTCGCTATGTTAAACTTTAGGAAGACAACAAATAATAGCATTTTGAAGGATATAAAGTGGAAAGCTTCCTTTCTCAAGCACTGTCTGGCCTTGCTATGAGGAATCACTTGCACAATCGAGTCAGGATGGTGAAGAAGGGATGGAGTTGGAAGAAGTATCATAAGTGGAAGACACAGAAAGGTCAGTGTTAGAAGACTCAGCTGGCTCTAGTAAAGACTGTGTACCTCATGAGTCAGGTAAGCTTTGTAGCTGAAATATATAATGCCCACCAATAAGTTAGGAGAGTGCCAGTCAAGAGAGCCCCACTCGCTATGTTAAACTTTAGGAAGACAACAAATAATAGCATTTTGAAGGAGATATGGTTTTATTGTCAAAATTATATGCCCAGATTACTTGCTTGTGAATAATAAAGAGTTCCTACAAATATAATAAGCAACAAAAATATTATTTGAAATACACAATAATTTTATATAAACAATACTCTTTGATGTTAAACACAATACTAACCCATATACTTGGTTGCCAAGCAACAAAAACCCCACCAAAATATTTAGTAATTATTTCCGGTTACAATGGTTATTAGGTATTTTTTAAATGGTTATGGCAGTATAATTTAAAAAAATGTATATTGATTATTTTAAAAAACCCGACCATGATAGGGTTAAAACTTAAGACAGCAAAAAATAATGTATAATTGATATCGTTTTAGTTTTTGACAGGAGAAAAGAGCATGTAAAGTGTTCTGGTATGAAGTAATACTTGCGTTAGAGGGCATCATGGTATCAGAATTATATTTATTTAATTTAAAAATATTAAATTTATTGTCAGGTAGAAGTCCAAAGGAAAAAGACTGGAGGAAGAAACTGACCAAAACAGACAAAGTAGCACAAAGTAAGAATTTTATAAACATCATGCTCTCAGGAGGTAGGTACGGGCAAGGGAGTACAAGGAGACAATAATATTGCAGCCATCCTGCATCTACTCTTTCTGTGTACATACAAACTTTATAATCTCCCTGTACCCACGTTCACGATCTCCCTGTGCCAACTGCTATAGTCTCCCTGTACTTCCTTCTGTAGTCTCCCTGTAGTCTATTTGTACCTACTCTTAGAGTCTCCCTGTACCCACTCTTGTAATCTCTTTGTACCCACTCTTATAGTCTCACTGTACTAACTCTTATAGTCTCCCTGTACCCATTCCTATAGTTTAACTATACAAACTCTTATGGTCTCACTGTACCCACTCTTGTAGTCTCTTTGTACCGACTCTTATAGTCCCACTGTACCCACCCTTATAGTCTCACAGTACGCATTCCTATAGTCTTACTGTACGCATTCCTATATTCTCGCTGTACCGACTCTTATAGTCTCACTGTTGTTACAACTCTTATAGTCTCCCTTTACCTACTCATTCACTGTATGCATTCCTATATTCTCACTGTACCGACTCTTATAGTCTCACTGTACCTACTCATTCACTGTACGCATTCCTATATTCTCACTGTACCGACTCTTATAGTCTCACTGTACTGACTCTTATAGCCTCACTGTACCTACTCATTCACTGTACGCATTCCTATAGTCTCACTGTACCGACTCTTATAGTCTCACTGTACTGACTCTTATAGCCTCACTGTACCGACTCTTATAGTCTCACTGTAACGACTCTTATAGTCTCACTGTACCGACTCTTATAGTCTCACTGTAACGACTCTTATAGTCTCACTGTACCCACTCTTATAGTCTCACTGTACCGACTCTTATAGTCTCACTGTAACGACTCTTATAGTCTCACTGTACCGACTCTTATAGTCTCACTGTAACGACTCTTATAGTCTCACCGTAACGACTCTTATAGTCTCACTGTACCCACTTTTATAGTCTCACTGTAACGACTCTTATAGTCTCACTGTACCCACTCTTATAGTCTCACTGTACCGACTCGTATACTCTCACTGTACCCACTCTTATAGTCTCCCTGTACTGACTCTTATAGTCGACTCTTATAGTCTCCCTGTACTGACTCTTATGGTCTCACTGTACCCATTCCTATACTTTCACTGTACCCACTCTTATAGTCTCCCTGTACCGACTCTTATAAGTCTCCCTGTACCCATTCCTATAGTTTCACTGTACCAGCTCTTATAGTATCACTGTAACGACTCTTATAGACTCCCTGTACCCACTCTTATAAGTCTCCCTGTACCGACTCTTATAATCTCACTGTAACGACTCTTATAGTCTCCCTGTACCCACTCTTATAAGTCTCCCTGTACCGACTCTTATAGTCTCACTGTAACGACTCTTATTGTCTCACTATATGCATTCCTATAGTCTCCCTGTACCCACTCTTATAGTCTCACTATACCGACTCTTATAGTCTCACTGTACCCATTCCTATAGTTTCACTGTACCAACTCTTATAGTATCACTTTAACGACTCTTATAGTCTCCCTATACCCACTCTTATAAGTCTCCCTGTACCGACTCTTATAGTCTCACTGTAACGACTCTTAGTCTCACTGTACCCATTCCTATAGTTTCACAGTACCGACTCTTATAGTCTCCCGTACCGACTCTTATAGTCTCCCTGTACCGACTCTTATAGTCTCCCTGTACCGACTCTTATAGTCTCCCTGTACCGACTCTTATGATCTCACTGTACCCATTCCTATAGTTTCACTGTACCGACTCTTATAGACTCCCTGTACCCACTCTTATGGTCCCCCTATACCGACTCTTATAGTCTCACTGTACCCATTCCTATAGGTTCACTGTAACGGCTCTTATAGTCTCTCTGTACCCACTCTTATGGTCTCCCTGTACCGACTCTTATAGTCTCTCTGTACCCACTCTTATAGTCTCACTGTGCCGACTCTTATAGTCTCACTGTACCCACTCTTGTAAATCTCCCTGTACCCACTCTTGTAAATCTCCCTGTACCCACTCTTATAGTCGACTCTTATAGTCTCCCTGAACCTACTCGTATGGTCTCACTGTACCCATTCATATAGTTTAACTGTACCGACTCTTATTGTCTCCCTGTACCGACTCTTATAGTCTCCCTGTACCGACTCTTATAGTCTCCCTGTACCGACTCTTATAGTCTCCCTATACCGACTCTTATAGTCGACTCTTATAGTCTCCCTGTACCGACTCTTATGATCTCACTGTACCCATTCCTATAGTTTCACTGTACCGACTCTTATAGTCTCCTTGTACCCACTCTTATTGTCTTACTGTACCGATTCCTATAGTTTCACTGTACCCACTCTTATAGTCTCACTGTACCGACTCGTATAGTCTCCCTGAACCTACTCTTGTAGTCTCACTGTACCCATTCCTATCCACTCTTATAGTCTCACTGTACCCACTCTTATAAGTCTCCCTGTACCGACTCTTATAGTCTAACTGTAATGACTCTTATAGTCTCCCTGTACCCACTCTTATAAGTCTCCCTGTACCCACTCTTATAGTCTCACTGTACGCATTCCTATAGCCTCACTGTACACATTCCTATATCTGTATTCTCACTGTAACGACTCTTATAGTCTCCCTGTACCCACTCTTATAGTCTCTCTGTACACACTCTTATAGTCTCCCTGTACCGACTCTTATAGTCTCACTGTACCCACTCTTGTAAAGCTCCCTGTACCCACTCTTATAGCCTCACTGTACACATTCCTATACCTGTAGTCTCACTGTACCGACTCTTATAGTCTCACTGTACCGACTCTTATAATCTCACTGTACTGACTCTTATAGTCTCCCTGTAACGACTCTTATAGTCTCCCTGTACCCACTCTTATAGTCACCCTGTACCGACTAGTCTCCCTGTACTGACTCTTATAATCTCACTGTACTGACTCATAATCTCACTGTATCGACTCTTATAGTCTCACTGTACCGACTCTTATAGTCTCACTGTACATGTACCGACTCTTATAGTCTCACTGTACCGACTCTTATAGTCTCACTGTACCGACTCTTATAGTCTCACTGTACAGACTCTTATAGTCTCACTGTACCGACTCTTATAATCTCACTGTACTGACTCTTATAGTCTCCCTGTACTGACTCATAATCTCAAGTTGTACTGACTTATAGTCTCACTGTACGACTCTTATTGTCTCAATGTACGACTCTTATAGTCTCACTGTACCCGACTCTTATAGTCTCACTGTACCGACTCTTATAGTCTCTCAGACTGTCTCACCGATCTTAGTCTCACTGTCTGACGTCTCCCTGTAACGACTCTTATAGTCTCCCTGTACCCACTCTTATAGTCACCCTGTACCGACTAGTCTCCCTGTACTGACTCTTATAATCTCACTGTACTGACTCATAATCTCACTGTATCGACTCTTATAGTCTCACTGTACCGACTCTTATAGTCTCACTGTACATGTACCGACTCTTATAGTCTCACTGTACCGACTCTTATAGTCTCACTGTACCGACTCTTATAGTCTCCCTGTAACGACTCTTATAGTCTCCCTGTACCCACTCTTATAGTCACCCTGTACCGACTAGTCTCCCTGTACTGACTCTTATAATCTCACTGTACTGACTCATAATCTCACTGTATCGACTCTTATAGTCTCACTGTACCGACTCTTATAGTCTCACTGTACATGTACCGACTCTTATAGTCTCACTGTACCGACTCTTATAGTCTCACTGTACCGACTCTTATAGTCTCACTGTACCGACTCTTATAGTCTCACTGTACGCATTCCTATAGCCTCACTGTACACATTCCTATATCTGTAGTCTAACTGTAACGACTCTTATAGTCTCCCTGTACCCACTCTTATAAGTCTCACTGTACCAACTCTTATAGTATCAGTGTAACGACTCTTATAGTCTCACTGTACCCACTCTTATAAGTCCCCCTGTACTCACTCTTACAGAGACCTCAACCTCAATATTTGCGAAAGAGTGACAGTTTAGTATAAAATGAGTGAGATGAGTGTTAAATGAGTGAGATGTGGAAAACAGTCATTCTTGGTGATACACGCCCATGCACTTTGTTTGCTATGGTAGAATTATATTGGTTTGTTGAGCATACTAATTTTCCCAAGTTTAGCAACCACTCCCATTATTACCAGCCCCATGTAATACAACCTCCTAGAATACCACCCAATATGATTACCCTTACCCAATTTCCCGAGGAATAGAAACCAGCAAATCATGTATGTACAATACAGAGCAGAGTAAATAAGACATACATTGCAAATATAACAGCTCGGCATAGCCACTGAAGGATAATTTGGTTCAACAATGGAAGTCACTGACTAGCTGCCGGTGACGGCTGCCCCTCACCAGCTGAAGTACATGCTGACTTCCGATGATCTCCTCCGCAACGAGAGCACACGTGTTGGTAGCGGCATGGCCCTAGCGTGGAAGCACACACGCTCCCATCATTCCAAGCAAAACACACCATTAATTTCCTCTTCTTCCCTTTAGGAAGACTTGTACCCTCTGAGGGAGGAAGTTGCGTGGATTTCAGGCATCCAGCCGACAGGATGGCCTTAGTATATAGAGCCTGGTCCATCCGACCAAATTCAGCTTTTTCCAGTGAAGGCCACTGCTGGTGAAAGCGGCTGTCATAGGTCCATCACCAGTCCCCGTGGTCCTTCCCGGACAACATTATGGCCAAGTAGGTCCACAGCCTTGTCTGGGTGGGCCTTTGCAACTATGCCAGCAAAGTGACAGAACGACCGGACCCAGGTCAAGAGGTCAGGGACTGGACGCAGCTTATGAGAGGGAGTCGGCTTGCTCTCCTCCCCTTCCAAGGAGCATCTCAACTCCAACTCTAAATGTTCTTCAGATAGCTCGGCCATGTCGATGTAGTCGCCACGCAACACTCGACGTACCAGCCTGGACGGAACCACAGGAAGGGTCTCACCCAACTGAAACTTCTGTGGGCTACTACTGGGCCCAGCCACCTCACGAGACGAACCAGCACTTGATGACTCTGGGCCCCACTGGGCCAGGCTCTGTCCCAATTGTAGGAAGGCCCAAGTCCTTCACTTTACTGGCATCAAACACTCCCAGAGTTGAACCTACCAGTGACACACATACCAGGCAGGTCAACCACAAACAACAAACAACGGCCACCCCTAGAGCAATTCAAGGAGGGGCTAAAAATGACCACTTGCTAATTACATGGGTAGGGGGTCACACCACCTACCTCCTAGCCACCAGTTACGTAACTGCTAACTGGTAACTCAAATAGATAGGGATCACACCACCTACCATCACCCCCCCCAACCAGTAATCGCCCAGATTAGTTCCCAAGATAACAATCAACTGCCTTCAGCTTCAGGGAGAGTCTCCCTCTCCCTGACAGCCAGGGGTGTCTACTACCACAGCCCTAGTCTACCCACCTTCAGAGGGAGCCGTGGATGTTCCAGCACCAGATGCAACTGCTGGTCCAGCTCCCCTGGAGCTGGTCCCCCCCTCGGAGTCTCTACTCTTGCTAATTAGCTCTCCAACCAAGTTCAGCAGAGACAGCTGGCATGGTAGATTCCCTAGGGCTAGCCTCCTCAGGGACCACTGGACCTGAAGCCGCCTTTTTTGAAGCCATTTGTGGGATTTAGCAAACTCTACAATTTACACCACTTGTGTTGCTTGCTCCAGGTAGGGTAGACTGACCACGAGGCAGGTCAACCTGCTTTTTCTCCCGCTCAACCTCACTTGGCTCCTTGTAGCGCGCCCCCTTTCCCACCTACCCAGGTGTCCCCATATCTAAGTCGTAGAAGTTCCCACCTGGCATACTCCACCTAACTTGCAGTTAAATGGCCAATAGTATCACTGTACGGACTCTTATAGTCTCCCTGTACCAACTCTTATAGTCTCACTGTACCCACTCATAGTCTCACTGTACGCATTCCTATAGTATCACTGTACCGACTCTTATAGTCTCACTGTACCCACTCATAGTCTCACTGTACGCATTCCTATAGCATCACTGTACCCACTCTTATAAGTCTCCCTGTACCGACTCTTATAGTCTCACTGTAACGACTCTTATTGTCTCACTATATGCATTCCTATAGTCTCCCTGTACCCACTCTTATAGTCTCACTATACCGACTCTTATAGTCTCACTGTACCCATTCCTATAGTTTCACTGTACCAACTCTTATAGTATCACTTTAACGACTCTTATAGTCTCCCTATACCCACTCTTATAAGTCTCCCTGTACCGACTCTTATAGTCTCACTGTAACGACTCTTAGTCTCACTGTACCCATTCCTATAGTTTCACAGTACCGACTCTTATAGTCTCCCGTACCGACTCTTATAGTCTCCCTGTACCGACTCTTATAGTCTCCCTGTACCGACTCTTATAGTCTCCCTGTACCGACTCTTATAGTCTGACTGTACCCATTCCTATAGGTTCACTGTACCGACTCTTATAGACTCCCTGTACCCACTCTTATGGTCCCCCTATACCGACTCTTATAGTCTCACTGTACCCATTCCTATAGGTTCACTGTAACGGCTCTTATAGTCTCTCTGTACCCACTCTTATGGTCTCCCTGTACCGACTCTTATAGTCTCTCTGTACCCACTCTTATAGTCTCACTGTGCCGACTCTTATAGTCTCACTGTACCCACTCTTGTAAATCTCCCTGTACCCACTCTTGTAAATCTCCCTGTACCCACTCTTATAGTCGACTCTTATAGTCTCCCTGAACCTACTCGTATGGTCTCACTGTACCCATTCATATAGTTTAACTGTACCGACTCTTATAGTCTCCCTGTACCGACTCTTATAGTCTCCCTGTACCGACTCTTATAGTCTCCCTGTACCGACTCTTATAGTCTGACTGTACCCATTCCTATAGGTTCACTGTACCGACTCTTATAGACTCCCTGTACCCACTCTTATGGTCCCCCTATACCGACTCTTATAGTCTCACTGTACCCATTCCTATAGGTTCACTGTAACGGCTCTTATAGTCTCTCTGTACCCACTCTTATGGTCTCCCTGTACCGACTCTTATAGTCTCTCTGTACCCACTCTTATAGTCTCACTGTGCCGACTCTTATAGTCTCACTGTACCCACTCTTGTAAATCTCCCTGTACCCACTCTTGTAAATCTCCCTGTACCCACTCTTATAGTCGACTCTTATAGTCTCCCTGAACCTACTCGTATGGTCTCACTGTACCCATTCATATAGTTTAACTGTACCGACTCTTATTGTCTCCCTGTACCGACTCTTATAGTCTCCCTGTACCGACTCTTATAGTCTCCCTGTACCGACTCTTATAGTCTCCCTATACAGACTCTTATAGTCGACTCTTATAGTCTCCCTGTACCGACTCTTATGATCTCACTGTACCCATTCCTATAGTTTCACTGTACTGACTCTTATAGTCTCCCTGTACCGACTCTTATAGTCTCCCTGTACCGACTCTTATAGTCTCCCTGTACCGACTCTTATGATCTCACTGTACCCATTCCTATAGTTTCACTGTACTGACTCTTATAGTCTCCCTGTACCGACTCTTATAGTCTCCTTGTACCCACTCTTATTGTCTTACTGTACCGATTCCTATAGTTTCACTGTACCCACTCTTATAGTCTCACTGTACCGACTCGTATAGTCTCCCTGAACCTACTCTTGTAGTCTCACTGTACCCATTCCTATCCACTCTTATAGTCTCACTGTACCCACTCTTATAAGTCTCCCTGTACCGACTCTTATAGTCTTACTGTAATGACTCTTATAGTCTCCCTGTACCCACTCTTATAAGTCTCCCTGTACCCACTCTTATAGTCTCACTGTACGCATTCCTATAGCCTCACTGTACACATTCCTATATCTGTATTCTCACTGTAATGACTCTTATAGTCTCCCTGTACCCACTCTTATAGTCTCTCTGTACACACTCTTATAGTCTCCCTGTACCGACTCTTATAGTCTCACTGTACCCACTCTTGTAAAGCTCCCTGTACCCACTCTTATAGCCTCACTGTACACATTCCTATACCTGTAGTCTCACTGTACCGACTCTTATAGTCTCACTGTACCGACTCTTATAATCTCACTGTACTGACTCTTATAGTCTCCCTGTAACGACTCTTATAGTCTCCCTGTACCCACTCTTATAGTCACCCTGTACCGACTAGTCTCCCTGTACTGACTCTTATAATCTCACTGTACTGACTCATAATCTCACTGTATCGACTCTTATAGTCTCACTGTACCGACTCTTATAGTCTCACTGTACATGTACCGACTCTTATAGTCTCACTGTACCGACTCTTATAGTCTCACTGTACCGACTCTTATAGTCTCCCTGTAACGACTCTTATAGTCTCCCTGTACCCACTCTTATAGTCACCCTGTACCGACTAGTCTCCCTGTACTGACTCTTATAATCTCACTGTACTGACTCATAATCTCACTGTATCGACTCTTATAGTCTCACTGTACCGACTCTTATAGTCTCACTGTACATGTACCGACTCTTATAGTCTCACTGTACCGACTCTTATAGTCTCACTGTACCGACTCTTATAGTCTCACTGTACCGACTCTTATAGTCTCACTGTACGCATTCCTATAGCCTCACTGTACACATTCCTATATCTGTAGTCTAACTGTAACGACTCTTATAGTCTCCCTGTACCCACTCTTATAAGTCTCACTGTACCAACTCTTATAGTATCAGTGTAACGACTCTTATAGTCTCACTGTACCCACTCTTATAAGTCCCCCTGTACTCACTCTTACAGAGACCTCAACCTCAATATTTGCGAAAGAGTGACAGTTTAGTATAAAATGAGTGAGATGAGTGTTAAATGAGTGAGATGTGGAAAACAGTCATTCTTGGTGATACACGCCCATGCACTTTGTTTGCTATGGTAGAATTATATTGGTTTGTTGAGCATACTAATTTTCCCAAGTTTAGCAACCACTCCCATTATTACCAGCCCCATGTAATACAACCTCCTAGAATACCACCCAATATGATTACCCTTACCCAATTTCCCGAGGAATAGAAACCAGCAAATCATGTATGTACAATACAGAGCAGAGTAAATAAGACATACATTGCAAATATAACAGCTCGGCATAGCCACTGAAGGATAATTTGGTTCAACAATGGAAGTCACTGACTAGCTGCCGGTGACGGCTGCCCCTCACCAGCTGAAGTACATGCTGACTTCCGATGATCTCCTCCGCAACGAGAGCACACGTGTTGGTAGCGGCATGGCCCTAGCGTGGAAGCACACACGCTCCCATCATTCCAAGCAAAACACACCATTAATTTCCTCTTCTTCCCTTTAGGAAGACTTGTACCCTCTGAGGGAGGAAGTTGCGTGGATTTCAGGCATCCAGCCGACAGGATGGCCTTAGTATATAAAGCCTGGTCCATCCGACCAAATTCAGCTTTTTCCAGTGAAGGTCACTGCTGGCGAAAGCGGCTGTCATAGGTCCATCACCAGTCCCCGTGGTCCTTCCCGGACAACATTATGGCCAAGTAGGTCCACAGCCTTGTCTGGGTGGGCCTTTGCAACTATGCCAGCAAAGTGACAGAACGACCGGACCCAGGTCAAGAGGTCAGGGACTGGACGCAGCTTATGAGAGGGAGTCGGCTTGCTCTCCTCCCCTTCCAAGGAGCATCTCAACTCCAACTCTAAATGTTCTTCAGATAGCTCGGCCATGTCGATGTAGTCGCCACGCAACACTCGACGTACCAGCCTGGACGGAACCACAGGAAGGGTCTCACCCAACTGAAACTTCTGTGGGCTACTACTGGGCCCAGCCACCTCACGAGACGAACCAGCACTTGATGACTCTGGGCCCCACTGGGCCAGGCTCTGTCCCAATTGTAGGAAGGCCCAAGTCCTTCACTTTACTGGCATCAAACACTCCCAGAGTTGAACCTACCAGTGACACACATACCAGGCAGGTCAACCACAAACAACAAACAACGGCCACCCCTAGAGCAATTCAAGGAGGGGCTAAAAATGACCACTTGCTAATTACATGGGTAGGGGGTCACACCACCTACCTCCTAGCCACCAGTTACGTAACTGCTAACTGGTAACTCAAATAGATAGGGATCACACCACCTACCATCACCCCCCCCAACCAGTAATCGCCCAGATTAGTTCCCAAGATAACAATCAACTGCCTTCAGCTTCAGGGAGAGTCTCCCTCTCCCTGACAGCCAGGGGTGTCTACTACCACAGCCCTAGTCTACCCACCTTCAGAGGGAGCCGTGGATGTTCCAGCACCAGATGCAACTGCTGGTCCAGCTCCCCTGGAGCTGGTCCCCCCCTCGGAGTCTCTACTCTTGCTAATTAGCTCTCCAACCAAGTTCAGCAGAGACAGCTGGCATGGTAGATTCCCTAGGGCTAGCCTCCTCAGGGACCACTGGACCTGAAGCCGCCTTTTTTGAAGCCATTTGTGGGATTTAGCAAACTCTACAATTTACACCACTTGTGTTGCTTGCTCCAGGTAGGGTAGACTGACCACGAGGCAGGTCAACCTGCTTTTTCTCCCGCTCAACCTCACTTGGCTCCTTGTAGCGCGCCCCCTTTCCCACCTACCCAGGTGTCCCCATATCTAAGTCGTAGAAGTTCCCACCTGGCATACTCCACCTAACTTGCAGTTAAATGGCCAATAGTATCACTGTACGGACTCTTATAGTCTCCCTGTACCAACTCTTATAGTCTCACTGTACCCACTCATAGTCTCACTGTACGCATTCCTATAGTATCACTGTACCGACTCTTATAGTCTCACTGTACCCACTCATAGTCTCACTGTACGCATTCCTATAGCATCACTGTACCCACTCTTATAAGTCTCCCTGTACCGACTCTTATAGTCTCACTGTAACGACTCTTATTGTCTCACTATATGCATTCCTATAGTCTCCCTGTACCCACTCTTATAGTCTCACTATACCGACTCTTATAGTCTCACTGTACCCATTCCTATAGTTTCACTGTACCAACTCTTATAGTATCACTTTAACGACTCTTATAGTCTCCCTATACCCACTCTTATAAGTCTCCCTGTACCGACTCTTATAGTCTCACTGTAACGACTCTTAGTCTCACTGTACCCATTCCTATAGTTTCACAGTACCGACTCTTATAGTCTCCCGTACCGACTCTTATAGTCTCCCTGTACCGACTCTTATAGTCTCCCTGTACCGACTCTTATAGTCTCCCTGTACCGACTCTTATGATCTCACTGTACCCATTCCTATAGTTTCACTGTACCGACTCTTATAGACTCCCTGTACCCACTCTTATGGTCCCCCTATACCGACTCTTATAGTCTCACTGTACCCATTCCTATAGGTTCACTGTAACGGCTCTTATAGTCTCTCTGTACCCACTCTTATGGTCTCCCTGTACCGACTCTTATAGTCTCTCTGTACCCACTCTTATAGTCTCACTGTGCCGACTCTTATAGTCTCACTGTACCCACTCTTGTAAATCTCCCTGTACCCACTCTTGTAAATCTCCCTGTACCCACTCTTATAGTCGACTCTTATAGTCTCCCTGAACCTACTCGTATGGTCTCACTGTACCCATTCATATAGTTTAACTGTACCGACTCTTATAGTCTCCCTGTACCGACTCTTATAGTCTCCCTGTACCGACTCTTATAGTCTCCCTGTACCGACTCTTATAGTCTGACTGTACCCATTCCTATAGGTTCACTGTACCGACTCTTATAGACTCCCTGTACCCACTCTTATGGTCCCCCTATACCGACTCTTATAGTCTCACTGTACCCATTCCTATAGGTTCACTGTAACGGCTCTTATAGTCTCTCTGTACCCACTCTTATGGTCTCCCTGTACCGACTCTTATAGTCTCTCTGTACCCACTCTTATAGTCTCACTGTGCCGACTCTTATAGTCTCACTGTACCCACTCTTGTAAATCTCCCTGTACCCACTCTTGTAAATCTCCCTGTACCCACTCTTATAGTCGACTCTTATAGTCTCCCTGAACCTACTCGTATGGTCTCACTGTACCCATTCATATAGTTTAACTGTACCGACTCTTATTGTCTCCCTGTACCGACTCTTATAGTCTCCCTGTACCGACTCTTATAGTCTCCCTGTACCGACTCTTATAGTCTCCCTATACCGACTCTTATAGTCGACTCTTATAGTCTCCCTGTACCGACTCTTATGATCTCACTGTACCCATTCCTATAGTTTCACTGTACTGACTCTTATAGTCTCCCTGTACCGACTCTTATAGTCTCCCTGTACCGACTCTTATAGTCTCCCTGTACCGACTCTTATGATCTCACTGTACCCATTCCTATAGTTTCACTGTACTGACTCTTATAGTCTCCCTGTACCGACTCTTATAGTCTCCTTGTACCCACTCTTATTGTCTTACTGTACCGATTCCTATAGTTTCACTGTACCCACTCTTATAGTCTCACTGTACCGACTCGTATAGTCTCCCTGAACCTACTCTTGTAGTCTCACTGTACCCATTCCTATCCACTCTTATAGTCTCACTGTACCCACTCTTATAAGTCTCCCTGTACCGACTCTTATAGTCTTACTGTAATGACTCTTATAGTCTCCCTGTACCCACTCTTATAAGTCTCCCTGTACCCACTCTTATAGTCTCACTGTACGCATTCCTATAGCCTCACTGTACACATTCCTATATCTGTATTCTCACTGTAATGACTCTTATAGTCTCCCTGTACCCACTCTTATAGTCTCTCTGTACACACTCTTATAGTCTCCCTGTACCGACTCTTATAGTCTCACTGTACCCACTCTTGTAAAGCTCCCTGTACCCACTCTTATAGCCTCACTGTACACATTCCTATACCTGTAGTCTCACTGTACCGACTCTTATAGTCTCACTGTACCGACTCTTATAATCTCACTGGCCTGACTCTTATAGTCTCCTGTAAAGACGCTATAGTCTCCCTGTACCCACTCGTATAGTACACGGTACCTGAATAGCTCCCTGTACTGACTCTTATACTCTCACTGTACTGACTCATAATCTCACTGTATCGACTCTTATAGTTTTTCTTTTTTCCACTGTACGATTTATAGTATCACTGTACATTGTACAGACTCTTATAGTTCCACCTGTACCGAACTCTAGTCTCACTGTAACGACTCTTATAGTCTCATGTACGACTCTTTATGTCTCCCTGTACCCACTCTTTAGTCCCCCTGTACCGCCTATCTCCCTGTACTGGACTCTTATAATTCACGTACTGACTATAATCGCACGTATCGACTTTATGTATCACTGTACCGACTCTTATTGTCTCACTGTAATGTACCGACTCTATAGGCTCCTGTACCGACTTTATAGTCTTCTCACTGGGTACCGACTCTTATAGTCTCCTGTACCACTCTTATAGTCTCACTGTACGCATTCCTATAGCCTCACTGTACACATTCCTATATCTGTAGTCTAACTGTAACGACTCTTATAGTCTCCCTGTACCCACTCTTATCAGTCTCACTGTACCAACTCTTATAGTATCAGTGTAACGACTCTTATAGTCTCACTGTACCCACTCTTATAAGTCCCCCTGTACTCACTCTTACAGAGACCTCAACCTCAATATTTGCGAAAGAGTGACAGTTTAGTATAAAATGAGTGAGATGAGTGTTAAATGAGTGAGATGTGGAAAACAGTCATTCTTGGTGATACACGCCCATGCACTTTGTTTGCTATGGTAGAATTATATTGGTTTGTTGAGCATACTAATTTTCCCAAGTTTAGCAACCACTCCCATTATTACCAGCCCCATGTAATACAACCTCCTAGAATACCACCCAATATGATTACCCTTACCCAATTTCCCGAGGAATAGAAACCAGCAAATCATGTATGTACAATACAGAGCAGAGTAAATAAGACATACATTGCAAATATAACAGCTCGGCATAGCCACTGAAGGATAATTTGGTTCAACAATGGAAGTCACTGACTAGCTGCCGGTGACGGCTGCCCCTCACCAGCTGAAGTACATGCTGACTTCCGATGATCTCCTCCGCAACGAGAGCACACGTGTTGGTAGCGGCATGGCCCTAGCGTGGAAGCACACACGCTCCCATCATTCCAAGCAAAACACACCATTAATTTCCTCTTCTTCCCTTTAGGAAGACTTGTACCCTCTGAGGGAGGAAGTTGCGTGGATTTCAGGCATCCAGCCGACAGGATGGCCTTAGTATATAAAGCCTGGTCCATCCGACCAAATTCAGCTTTTTCCAGTGAAGGTCACTGCTGGCGAAAGCGGCTGTCATAGGTCCATCACCAGTCCCCGTGGTCCTTCCCGGACAACATTATGGCCAAGTAGGTCCACAGCCTTGTCTGGGTGGGCCTTTGCAACTATGCCAGCAAAGTGACAGAACGACCGGACCCAGGTCAAGAGGTCAGGGACTGGACGCAGCTTATGAGAGGGAGTCGGCTTGCTCTCCTCCCCTTCCAAGGAGCATCTCAACTCCAACTCTAAATGTTCTTCAGATAGCTCGGCCATGTCGATGTAGTCGCCACGCAACACTCGACGTACCAGCCTGGACGGAACCACAGGAAGGGTCTCACCCAACTGAAACTTCTGTGGGCTACTACTGGGCCCAGCCACCTCACGAGACGAACCAGCACTTGATGACTCTGGGCCCCACTGGGCCAGGCTCTGTCCCAATTGTAGGAAGGCCCAAGTCCTTCACTTTACTGGCATCAAACACTCCCAGAGTTGAACCTACCAGTGACACACATACCAGGCAGGTCAACCACAAACAACAAACAACGGCCACCCCTAGAGCAATTCAAGGAGGGGCTAAAAATGACCACTTGCTAATTACATGGGTAGGGGGTCACACCACCTACCTCCTAGCCACCAGTTACGTAACTGCTAACTGGTAACTCAAATAGATAGGGGTCACACCACCTACCATCACCCCCCCCAACCAGTAATCGCCCAGATTAGTTCCCAAGATAACAATCAACTGCCTTCAGCTTCAGGGAGAGTCTCCCTCTCCCTGACAGCCAGGGGTGTCTACTACCACAGCCCTAGTCTACCCACCTTCAGAGGGAGCCGTGGATGTTCCAGCACCAGATGCAACTGCTGGTCCAGCTCCCCTGGAGCTGGTCCCCCCCTCGGAGTCTCTACTCTTGCTAATTAGCTCTCCAACCAAGTTCAGCAGAGACAGCTGGCATGGTAGATTCCCTAGGGCTAGCCTCCTCAGGGACCACTGGACCTGAAGCCGCCTTTTTTGAAGCCATTTGTGGGATTTAGCAAACTCTACAATTTACACCACTTGTGTTGCTTGCTCCAGGTAGGGTAGACTGACCACGAGGCAGGTCAACCTGCTTTTTCTCCCGCTCAACCTCACTTGGCTCCTTGTAGCGCGCCCCCTTTCCCACCTACCCAGGTGTCCCCATATCTAAGTCGTAGAAGTTCCCACCTGGCATACTCCACCTAACTTGCAGTTAAATGGCCAATAGTATCACTGTACGGACTCTTATAGTCTCCCTGTACCAACTCTTATAGTCTCACTGTACCCACTCATAGTCTCACTGTACGCATTCCTATAGTATCACTGTACCGACTCTTATAGTCTCACTGTACCCACTCATAGTCTCACTGTACGCATTCCTATAGCATCACTGTACCCACTCTTATAAGTCTCCCTGTACCGACTCTTATAGTCTCACTGTAACGACTCTTATTGTCTCACTATATGCATTCCTATAGTCTCCCTGTACCCACTCTTATAGTCTCACTATACCGACTCTTATAGTCTCACTGTACC
>WLWD01004822.1_pt1 | contig 27309 bp, 12 predicted proteins | sample 6712731 | NCBI WGS metagenome assembly WLWD01 (sample SAMN12718690, study PRJNA576275) | sponge metagenome | isolation source: marine sponge | host: Mycale hentscheli | place: New Zealand: South Island, Marlborough, Capsize Point | collected 2014-11-01
AAAATGACATGCATTTTTCTCAAAAAAAATCCAAGCAAAGTTATACTATCAAAAATGATTTGAGTCAGCTATTTTTGGTAAATAGTGGATTTTTATCTGGACATAGTGTACTTATTCTTAAATGTGAAATATGTGGCATGCTCTTGGTGCATATAATAGCTGAGGTAAAGGCTTCATAGTAGATTTATTATAATGCACTATCTACTACACATGCCTGAACACAACCCTATGTCTGAAAGTCTCGTATATTTAAGAAACCCAGATTCTTTATTGAATAAAGACTGCATCCTCTCCTTACTTTCTTTATTTTCCTCGATCTTTTGATGTCTTGAGACAGCAATAGAGTTGAGAGAAAGTGTTCATCTGCAGTAGCTAACCATAATCCACCACAAATCATGAAGCAAAGAGCAGGAGAATGCAAGGGTCAAGAACAATAGAAGCGGATAAAAAGAAGCTGTCCAATGACAGTATTGACAGTCATGCTGAGGAGCAAGAGAGGTAGATAAAGGAGGAGAAAGGAATCCATGAGCTGAATAGAGGAATATAAATATAATGAGATGGCTCAGAGAGAAGAAAATAGGAGAGGGAAACTTTGGATAGTTACTTTATGCTACTGCACTCTCAGTTTGCAGAAGTTAGTGCATCAGGCACTACTGTGTGGCAGGGTACTTGATACTAAGTAATAATGTCAGATGATTTGACATGGAGGTACATGCACATCATTGGAGAGAATAGCAAGTGAGTGATAATAAAAAGCACCATCATTATACATCTTCTATTCTCTGAATACAGTTTCTGTGAACAATACATTTATAGTCATTGAGTCGTGTAATAAACAGCAATGTTAAACTAAGAAGTGTCTCACTGTTCTAAGAACATCATCATCATAACAAGTTTTAACAAGTTTCATTTGAGAATTCATTGTGTCTTGCAACTGGTTCATAGAAATATGACTCCAATTTCCTACCATACAGAGTTCATGCTTCCTTGACTTGCATCTGTAGCAGAATATGATTGGCTAAAGAAACTACATGTGTCTGAGCTATTGGTTTCACTACCATAGACTCACTAGTGCTAGAGCTGGCCTTATCAGATCACGAACTACTTAGAAATTGTATGGTTTCTAAAGCAAGACTACTACTAATCAGGGTAGCTGTTCTAAATATTACATCACACAAACCACACCCAATTTAGGATATAAATTATCAGGAACCAGGAAGTAAATAAATAGGACACATTTTAAGTCCAATTTTGAAGAAACTAATGACATAAAGAATCTCAAATTATTTGTGGGACTTCTGGACACCATAATCTACAATTTCAACAAGAAAATAATTGCTTTTTTAACTCACTGCAGTATATATCCCTCTAAATTTTAGATGTTTTCTTTCTTTCACAGGCTTTTTAAAACTAAATGGAATTAAATAAAATGATTGCCTGTCACTGGGGCATTGAAGCAAGAATGAGTTGCTTAATTCACGAGCACTCTGTCACTGACCTTTGTATATAATGTTGGGTAGGACGGTGGAGAGACAGCCTACCAAGTTTAACAACATCACTCATCTATAATTCCAATGTCCACACAAGTCTTTTTAGGAAATCATTTTCTAGTGACCTTTTAAATGTTATGTTAGTCCATTACATTTAAACTTAAATTGAATACATATATCCCAGCAGCAGCTGAGGAACAAAAAATACTTTGGGGGGTGGGGTGGGGGGTGGGTGTGCAGTAGGAGATAGGCAGTCTATCTACCAACCCACATGTGGGTTGGTAGAAAGACTGCCTATCTCGCTAAACACAATTGTTTTGAGGATGGTTTCCTAAAAAAAATTACAAATATATATTTGTAAAATTATAATAAAATTGTTACAAGCTGACAGTTGCAATTACAGCTCTAATAGTATTCCAGTGTGCCTATAGATAAATACTACCTTATATTATTAATTATGGGGCAAACACTACTGAGAAAACAGAGAAGTCTGCAGTGGATGGATACATTACCAGATATTTTTGTGCATTGCCATTGATCCACTTGTTAGATGTCATCTTGTTTGTAAAACCATTTTGAGGATTTAAAAATATACTATGATGTTGCAGTTTACATTTTGCATCCAAAAATATTTTCTTACAAGAAAATAGCTAGTTGTAAAACATTTGCTCAAACTTAGATTTGAACAAAAATAATACAGCTAAGTTGATATTCCAAAGGTTATATGAATTTTTGTTTTTCATTTTTTTTAATTTAATTTTCTTATCTAGAACTGCTTGTGCCCACATATTATTGCTCTAATTGATAATATTGTGTATAGCAAGTATGTCATGCATCATCATTTTTTTTTCTCCATTGCACTTGAAAATATTTTTTGAGCTAATAAGTAAGTTTGTAATGTCATTCTGTTAAAACAATAATAGTTGTGCGTATAAATTTGTGCAGTGTGCTGAATACAATGCTAGCCTATATACTCCACACCAGATACTTGCTATGACACCAAATTTTCTAAATTAGCTGTTGTGTTTAATAACTAATAATGTAAGAACAATGTACTACAATTGTTTGATACCTAATCATTAACAAATGAATATGTGGCAACATTTTTTCTAAATAATATGTAAAACATCACTATTAGTATATAATAATCAAAGTTATAGTACAGCAGCTAAAATAACTATAATTATATGCTTTTAATAAAAATAACTCAAACACATTGTCAGCCTTTCAAACATTTTTGTCAATATTATTTTATAACACCAACTAAGCTATATGCTTGATTATTAGAAAGTTCAATATTTTCCTCTTGTTTTTCATTATTTGGCTGTAGTTTGATAGGAATGACAGTCTTCACAACATTATCAATGTCCTCATATTCATCAAATCCTTGTTGTATTTTGTGATCCTTGTTAGCTTCATGTAGTCGGAGTAATGAAATCTGTCTATGCACAACAATGGAGCACACAATACATACTACAGTCATTACAACTGCCATACATACTATAATACCTATTAATATGGATACAATGGGAATAAGTAGAGGAGTTGATGTAGAATTTACTGATGTAGAATTTACTGACATATAAACTGCTTCTTTGCTTGCAATTGGTGTAGTAGAATAGTGTTGAACTGGGGATATAGTATTAGTAGTTGTGTCTACACTCCGTATTTGATAATTATTATTGTTGGTTGTTAGAGCTGTGGTGAGTTTAGGCATTGTAGTGGCTAACCATAACTTTGATCCTGTAGTTGATTGTGTAACAGTTTCAGTAGTTTGTTTAGAAATAGTAGATAAAACTGATGTTGTAGTTTCTGCTGAGGTAGCTAAAAATTATAAAATACCATTATTGTGTACACTATGTATTGCATGTGTATTGTATGTTGTGAGCCTGAGTGTTGTTAGTTGATATTGTTCCAAATTATGGTCATAATAATTGATAAGTGTAAGGTATAATTTGATGTTTATACAAAAGGAAAGACATTATATAAATAAGTAAGTAATTAAATAAATACATATAATATCACTGCTTGCAGGCATATGATTTACTGAAGTGTACTGCTGGAAAATCTGTAGTGTGCTTGAGAGGAAACTATGTAGTATACTCTTATTCTGGAACAAAAATTACACTGGATTAGTAAAACAGGAGTAAACATGGGAAGTTGTACATGTGGTTTGTTCCAGAATTAGAGTTTACCACACGGTAAACTATGCAGTAAATTTACAGTAAACTTCGGTAAAAAAAGGACTGGCAAACAGTGTATGCTATTAGTCATCAGCTACTTTCCTGGTTTTATTGACTTACAACTATATGTTTCTCTACAAAAACATCTCTACCAAGTCTAAGCACAAGGTACACTTTTATATTATTGCACCCAGTTCACACGTTATTAACAAGATATATATGCTTTGTCTAGATTTGTTACCAGCTGCTGCACATACAGTAATTATTACTGACTTGGCACACATAAGGGGTCAAAATTCACAGCTTAGGTTTGGCATCGTTGCTGTAGTTGCTAAAATATCAGTCTAACATGAAATTATTACAAAAAAATACTGAAACTAGAGAAGAATTGCCACAGAAAACACACTTGTATAGGCTATGAAGTGGAAACATATTTCCTACACTCTTACATAAAGTATGGTGTAATTGTATTTTTAGTAGTATTTTTTATTTGTATTATCATACAGTTTTGTAGCACTAAACTTTTAACGTATACTCCTCATCTTCTGTAAAAAATTTACTTTAAGAATGATTGATAGCAATTATTACATGGAACTGTTGCTACTGTCATAAATCATATTTTATTATGCATAGCACTTGATATAGTTAACAATACTGGAATCATAGTAATGAGACATTGTTGAAAGTTCTATAATTATACAAAGGAATAAGTTAACTGAAATTGGAAATTGTATTTTTTTGCTTGCAAATCCTGTTGGTGCAATTTATAAACTTGAAGCTTCAGCCAATGATATGGGCAGGTCATAATTTGTTTGCCTCATGCTAGTAAAATATGGTATACAACTGATAGTTTCTTCTTGTCAGAGTCTTGTACTTAAGTTACTTATCATGTGCTCTTAGACCTCATTGTTTTTGACGAAATAATTTTTAATGCCAAATTTTATCTTATACAATTATATTATAGCAATAACTGTAAGTGTTTCAGTATTTAGACTATAAATAATATTAGTAAAACAACTAACATTTTTGACTTGTTATTTGGAAAAGCATCACACAACATAGGCAAGAGAAAGACAAAAGCCTGAGCAACTATTATATTAAAACATACATAATATATAATTATATATGGAGAGAGATACTTAAATTGAGCTATAATTTCATTACAAAAATATTTATAGTCTAAATACTGAAACACTTACAGTTATTGCTATAATATAATTGTATAAGATAAAATTTGGCAAATTTCGCTGAATAAATGTGAAAAACATCTAGGGTGGTGCGAATATATAATATATTCACACCACCCTAGATGTTTTTCACCATGATAATGAAATTCCCCACGAAATTTCAAGGTTGTTATTTCACGCTGTATTGCAGGTGCTAGTGCAATTAATCTTTAATATACAATGTTGTTCTCCTTTTAAGATGGTAATCATATTGCTTCATTTTGCAAAACATTATTTAATGTACAGTTTTACTACTTTCAGCAATTCCCAAAGTTTGATGTTACCACCCAAAGTTTCATGTGCTATGTACATACTATGGACTATTACTTACTTGAACAGGAAGTCAAAGTGAATAAAATGTTGGGTGTTTACTGTAATTCACAAATTTTTCCTACTTGATATTTTGAAAATAGTGGTTGTTTGTAGTCTATATATCCTCCAAATATCTTGCTGTTTACTTTGTGATTATTTCATTGGGTTAAGTTTTAATTAGCATAATATTGGCTGTTAGAATGAGGAAATTTGCTGAAATCTTTAATATTATTATTATTCTGTCCAGAAAAAAAAACGAAAGGTTGAAAAAATAACAATGGGTTTAATATTATCAAAAGGACATCAAACTGTATTGCGCTTGTATGTTCTTGCACTAAATGGTAAGAGTAAGAAAGGGGGATTCATATGAAAAGGGTTCTCTTTCTGAACAAAGGGGGCTCGTGCAACACAAATTGAGCATCCCCATGTTCATGTTAAAAGTATAATCCCACCATCTCCAGCTTCAGCATAGAGGGAGAAGTTTACAGGAAAAAGTTTCAATCTAGTGTACTTATTCATTGAAAGTGTGTCAACAAGTATCTGTACCAAATTTATTTCGGAAGTTTTGCATAAAAAAATCGAAGTGAAACTACTAAAATCTCACCAGTCAACCTAAAAGTGAATGTAGTCACTAATGCAAATTGGTCTTAAACAATCACGCACGTAACCGTTATTATTTTAGCAGCTTTTTTTTCTGTTAATTAATAATATAGTCCTCTTTCTTTGATGAAATGCTTCAAAGGTGATAAAATAGCATTTTTTTAAATATTTCATCAAAGCAAGAGTACTATATTAATTACTTAAAATCACAGTATAAAACAAAAATAAACAACTACAAAAATTATTTTTACAATCCAAATCATACAATATGCTATGAATAGTCATAATAATAAACATCACGCACTATAACTAAATCTTTATCCATTGAAGATTTACATCAGTACTAAGTCATGTCAACTAAACTATAAGCTTGATTATCATGAAGTTCAATGTCATTCGCTTTATTATCACTTAGTTGCAGTTTTTCTTCATTAACATTCTTTACAACATCATCAATGTCCTCACATTCATCAACTCCATGTTCTATTTGGTTATTTATGTAGTGAATTCTTCCTGTAATTAATAAATAACACACAATACATACAACAATCATGATAATTGACATACACACGGCAATAGTTATTAATACAAATACTAGTGGTGTGCTTGAGCACAAATGGCGAGCGAGCCTAAAGACTATACTATTTTTATGATTTTGACTTCTAACACGGAAGCTACTGAAAATAAGGTCCAGTTTTTTAATTTCGCAGACACGGTAAAGGGATTTCAATGCCATAGTAACAACTCTCTGGCTGCAACTGCTTGAATTGAAGGAAAAAACAACAACAACAAAACAATACACGTTATTTAAATGTTTTCTTTGTGATATTCTTTACCTAAGTAGTGGTTGTAATACACAATGCTTTGACACAACTGGACATGCACCTACACAGACTTACCTTCGCAGTAGTCTAGTGGACAATGTATTTTCAAGTAAATACTGTTGGGCACGGCTTATAACCATGACAAAGAGCGCATTGACTTACCACCGCCACTAACTCGAATAGAAATGGAAGTCCCTTAAGTTTTCAAGTTTGAACTGCACCCGCAAAAGAATTCAAAACGGTAAACAATTCAATTTCTAGGGTAATACGGGTACTGATCGATAAACCAGAGGATTCTGTTTAGTGCAATTTGGGACGGGGTCGACCACATAACTGACACAAAAACGCGAGGGTCATAGTACAAAATGACATACGTACGTCCATATATATAAATAAACTAGTGGTGTGCTTGAGCACAAATGGCGAGCGAGCCTGATGTTAGGTAACATAAAACTAAGTATTGTTACTATGTTTTAGCTTAGTTCATGCAAACACTATAATAGCAGTTATGACCTTTTATTTCAGCAATCAAATACAAAATCACTCTCTTACCTGATCAATGGTAACTTTTGTAGTATTAAACATCACCATTCTGATAATCTCAATCACCAGTAACTCTTGAACAAGCTCTCAGCTACGATAAAAAAATAAACCGGTGTTATTATTTGTAATTTTAGCCAACAATAATATGGAATTACTACTTACATCATTCTTGAGTATTGATAACTTCTGATTGAAGTTACTTTGACCATCTGAATTACCTTGAATTCTTGACAACAAGCTCTCACCTACAAAAACAAAAACAATCAATTTTAGCACACAAATACAAAATTACTTTCTTACCTCATTTTCTTGAGCAGTGGTAACTTTTGTAGTACAAAATTTGAGCCAATCTGACTATTTGAATTTACCAGTCACTGTTGACAAGCTCTTAGCTACAAAAAAGAAAGGCCAGAGTTAATTTTGCATATTTAGCTAACAAATATGGAATTACGTACTAACCTCAGCTTCCCTCGAGAAGTAGTAGCTTCCTTAGCATTAATACTACGGCATTCTGACTACCAACAGCTCTTGACAACCAACAACCGGCACTCCGTATCCCCCCCATAAAACGGCGAAGTTTTGAAATTTAGTCTGGAAAAGGGTCTTCAATGCCATAGTAACCGGTCGAATCAACTTTTTGTTTCTTGAAAAGCAAGCATTTTCGCAGGAATTTTCTCACACTTTGGAGCTTAAGTATAAAGTAAGGTTTGCTTAATCCTGTAGTTTCAGAATAAACTGGGGTCAAGCCTAAAAAGCCGTGTTTTTTTTAAGGAAAGAGTTCCCCGCGCGCGCGTTTAAAGGGCATACGTACCATCCCACATACATATATACATATAACATATACCCGATTTTGCATTATCCACCCCTAATTCTGTCTCGCACGCTACGCTCGCTCGCCAATAAATAAACAAACATCCCCGATTTCTTCATTTTTACCCCTGTAAGTGTCTCGCTCGCTACGCTCGCTCGCCAATTATAGAAACTAGTACAGGATCTAATGTAGGCATTACATAGATATTTATTATTTCTTTATTAAATATAGTGTGTGTTGAAAAGTCAACAAAATTAATGGCATGTAGAGTATCATTATTTTGGAATAAATTATCATTTTTGCTGGCTGTTAAAGCTGGGGTCATTGCTGGTAATATTGTGGTATCCAATGATTCTGAACGTGTAGTAGTTTCGTCATCAACTATTTGACAAGTTGTTATTCTTCATCAGTAATTGGGTGAAAATTTGTAGTTTCAACTTAAATATCAAATTATAGATAGATGTGGTATAACCACCACACTTTCTACAAGAACACTAAACATTATGTTCTGTAATTACCTATCACAGATATTGCATTAAACATTATGTTCTATAATTAGCTATCACTGATATTGCATTCATCACTTATAATATATTCCCACACATCCAATTAACACCATTACTTTTGTGCCATGTCATCACTCACTTAGCTTGTGCTGCTCAGACATATATAATGACTTGGCAGTGCAAGCAACCTTCAGTGTAACTTAATCTTGCTATTCAGTGAACCTTAATTTCTGCAAACTACTTAAGCATAGATTTGAACCTCTGTGTTTGGGCTGTGGAAAAGCATTTAAACAGCTTGATAAACTGTCTAGTTGTTGCATTCTGGTGGCAGCTTATATTGGTTGTTTCCCAGTTCCCCCAAAGAATGCATCCTCATCTTACTTTCTTTTTTTCCTCTGTCTTTTGCTGTCTTGAGACAGCAATAGAGTTGAGAGAAAGTGTTCATCTGCAGTAGCTAACCATAATCCACCACAAATCATGAGGCACAGAGCAGGAGAATGCAAGAGTCAAGAACAATAGAAGCGGATAAGAAGAAGCTGTCCAATGACAGTATTGACAGTCATGCTGAGGGGAGCAAAAGAGGTAGATAAAGGAGGAGAAGGGAATCCATGAGCTGAATAGAGGAATATAAATATAATGATATGGCTAAGAGAGAAGAAAATTGAATAGTTACTTTATGCTACTGCACTCTCAGTTTGCAGAAGTTAGTACATCAGGCACTACTGTGTGGTGGGGTACTTGATACTAAGTAATAATGTCAGATGATTTGACATGGAGGTACACACACACATCATTGGAGAGAATAGCAAGTGAGTGATGATAAAAAAGTACCTTATTATACATCTTCTATTCTCAGAATACAGTTTATGTGAATAATACAATGTTAAAATATTATAACACAATTTAAATAGCCGTTGAGTCATGTAATAAACAACTATGTTAAACTAAGAAGTGTCTCACTGTCCTTAGAACCTCATTATCATAACAAGTTTCATTTGAGGATTCATTGTGACTTGCAGCTGGTTCATAGAAATATGGCTCCAATTCCCTACCAGTTCATGCTTCCTTGACTTGCATCTGTAGCAGAATAAGATAGGCTAAAGAAACTATATGTGTGTGAGCTATTGGTTTCACTATCCATAGACTCACTAGTGCTAGAGCTGGCCTTGTCAGATCATGAAATATTTAAAAATTAGATGTATTCTCTCTCTTTCACAGGTTTTTTAAACAATACAGAATTAAAAAATATTTGGTCGCCACTTGGAAAACCCAGGACCGCTTGTATAGCGCACAAGCACTCTGCCACTGAGCTACGACTACCACCCGGCCAACAAACATTCCAATTCTGTATTTATACAGTTAAATTGTATGGTTTCTAAGACTACTATCAATGTAGCTGTTCTAAATATTACATCACACAAACCGCACCCAATTCAGGAAATAAGTTTTCAGGAAGAAGGAAGCAAATAATTTGGACAAACTTTAAGTCCAAATATTGAAGAATCAAATGACAGAAAAATCTCAAAATATTTGCGGGACTTTTGGACACCATAATCTACACTTTCAACAAGAAAAAACTAATTGCTTTTATAACTCACTGCAGTATCCCTTTAAAATTTAGATGTATTCTCTCTTTCACTGGCTTTTTAAAATAATGTGGAATTTAAAAAAGTCACTGGGAATTGAGCCAAGAATCGGTTGCTTAATGCACAACCTCTCTGCCACAGACCTTTGTAATATAATTTATATAATGTTGGGTGGGATGGTGGAGAGACAGTCTACTAAGCTCAAAGAAATCACTCATCTATTCCAATGTCCACACAAGTCTGTTTAGGAAACCATTCTCAAGTGATCTTTTAAATGTGATGTTAGTCCATTACATTTGAACTTAAATTGAATTCATAAATTGTGCATAGCAATAATGTCATGCATTACTTATGCTCTATTGGACTTGAAAATATTGTTGAAGCTAATAATGTAAGTTTGTAGTATCATGTCGAAACAAAAATGTTCATATCAATGGCACACTAAAAGTTTTGCTTTTATTTTACTCTGCTAAGACAATTTGTGTACTGAGGACAATGCTAGCCTATTTATCCCCCACCAGATACTTGCTATGACACCAAATATTCTAAATTAGCTTTGGTGTTTAAGACCTCTTATGAAAGATGTACTATAATTTGCTTGACACTTAATCACTAATAAATGAATATGTGGCTACATTTCTATAAACAATATGTAAAACAACCGTATTAGTAAATAATAATCAGAGTAATAATGCAACAGCTAAAATAAGTATAATTAAATATTTTAATAAAAATAATATCTATAAAACACATTGTCAGCCTTTCAAACATTTTTGTCACTATTTTTTAATACAGCAACTAAGCTATATGCTTGATTATTAGTAAGTTCGATATTTTCCTCTTGGTTATCACTATTTGGTTGTAGTTTGATAGGAATGACAGTCTTCACAACATTATCAATGTCCTCATATTCATCAATTCCTTGTTCTATTTTGTGATTCTTGTTAGCTTCATGTAGTCGAAGTAATAAATTCTTTTTATGCACAACAATGGAGCACACAATACATACTACAGTCATTATAACTGCCATACATACTATAATACTTATCAATATAGATACAATGGGAATAAGTAGAGGAGTTGATGTAGAATTTACTGACGTATACATAACTTCTTTGCTTGCAATAGGTGTAGTAGAATAGTGTTGAAATGAGGATATAGTATTAGTATTTGTGTCCACATTCTGTACTGGATAATTGCCATTTTTGGTTGTTAAAGCTGTGGTGAGTTTGGGCATTATTGAGGTTGTCCATAACTCTGTTCTTGTAGTTGATTGTGTAACAGTTTCAGTTGTATGCTTAGAAATCGTAGGTGAAACTGATGTGGTAGTTTCTGCTGAGGTAGCTAAAATTATAAAATACCATTATTGTGTATACTATGTATAGCATTTGTGTGTTTGTATGTTGTGTACATGCGTGTTGTTTGTTTATAGTATTCCAAGTTATTATGACAATAAAAATTGATAAAATAATGTTATTTAATAATTCTTTGTTTACAAAATAAAGAAATCTTCACACCAGGCCCATATCAATATTATTCTGAAGTCAAGATTACATACATACATGTTTCTATGCTGTTGAGTATTTAGTTATAAATATCCAATATAATACATATGATTTTTATGACTAAAATTAACATAATGCATTGAACAGGCTCATAATAATACTTATGTATAAAAAGTTGTGGAGATGAAATTAGTTCACAGTAAAATATTATCCTTAATAATTATGTATTTATAATACTATTACATTGTTAGGAGGAGCATGTATGGTGCAACAAGTTATTTATGTTTAGTTTCTGCACATAAATAATTATTAAGATAATGACAATCAGTTACATGTCTATTCAGCAGTTTTTTGCTTGCACAAATACATTTTAAATGTTCGTACATTATTGTGAGATAAGTATTTATTTAGATTTATTCTCTCTTTCACAGGTATTTTTAAACAATGCAGCATCAAAAATAATTGGTCGCCACCTGGAATCGAACCCAAGACCTCTTGCATAACCTATAAACTATTTACACATAATAATTATGTGTTTACAAATGCAATAATAACAATAGATAAATCTATAATATGAAGTAATGCTTTTAAAGTACCTGGACAAGACTCAATATCTATAGCAACAGCTGTAATACACATATAATAACCATAGTATTTTTAATCTAGGTATAATGTATGTATATAATATATTTTATAATATATTCTATGCTTCATATTTTCTCTATAGTTTTTTAGGTTCCCCTGGTGGTGTTATCACAAGCTGAAATGAGCACATAACCCCGATATAGCTAGTAATTAATAGCTACTTTCGTGATTTTTTTGGGTTTACAACTACATTTCTGTACAAAAACAATTCTACCAAGTTTCAGTAACTGCAAAAGTATCACACAAAGTGAAATAATAAATATTATGAAATGTACTAAAATTTGAGAAGAATTGCCTCAGAAAACATAATTTTATAGAGGTTAAGAGGTGAATCATCATTTCCTTCACTCTCACAATAAAATATGGTATATGATAGCATTTTTTTCATAAATGTATGGAGTATGAGGAATGTATTGGAAAAACCATGATAATCAATTTTTGAATTTGTATTATCCTGCAGTTTTGTCTACTGAAACCCTTCGGTGCATATTCCTCGACTTCTGTAAAAAAAAATTACTTTATTAATTATTAATATCAAAAATTACATGCCACCATTGTTACTGTCATAAATCTTATTTTATTGAGCTCTAATTTGTAACATAGTGTAATTATGGATTCAGGAACTTTATGTAGAGCACATGATAAAGATAACAAAACTAGAATTTTCCTATGAGGCATTGTTGAAAGTACTACAATTATACAAAGAGATAGGTTAACTAAACTAGGACATTCTATTTTTTTTGCTTGTAAATCTTGTTTGTGTAATTAGAATTTTGGTGTTCCATATGCATAGCCTGATATGAATACATTTGCTAATAAAAATTATAGTTGTATAATAATTAAAAACTAATGCTGATCATTAATATTATTGAATTAATTCAAACTCCAAATGACTTACACACTTGATTTTGAGTAACTTCATCCCTGAAAATCACTTCACCAATATATATTCCTCCGATAATTACAGGATTAGTGAACTCTATAAAATATATGGTACCACCACTAGTTGGTGATGTAGTAATGTACATAGTTTCCAGAGATAAGCAGTTTGGTTGTAAAGTTACTGTTAAATTACCAATTGCAGTCGTGTATATGAATCCTGGAAATGTAATACCTCTGTGAATAATGATTGTCAGACCTACTCTAGGTATAGACCATGTAGTGCAGAAAAATATGCTCAGTTCTACTTCTTGTAACATAAATGAACTAGAGAATCTAAATCCAATAGTATGTGAGGTAGTAGTTACATCTACAGTGTAAAGTTGAGAAGCCCAGGTACCTCTCTGACTGACATCAAATGTAGGAATAATTCCATCAATTAAACTTCCATTAACAAAATATAAAAGTTCAGTACAATCACAGAACCTATGATTGCTTGAATCAGTCATCCTACAGACTGTGGGACATCCTGCATTAGCATCAGATCCATTCATGGAGGATACTTCAGTGAGTGTATATTCAGTAGGATGAAATATTGCACCTATTACAAGTCCAGATATACATATGACAGGCACACACATGCAGAAACTTACAGTCTGAAATACTCCATATTGCAAGTAAAATCACCACTACTCTGAACAATATCATTTCTGATTTTGTGTACACTTGAATATCAGTAGGTTGTGCTAGTTTTATAGGCATCATATGCCACATGCTGAGTGTATACAAGAATCATGCTTCCTATTAGTTTTGGTTTACTTTCAATAATGTGTTGTTTTTGTAACATATTATAATTCAAAGTTGACTGCTTTTTAACATTTGTCAGTCATATTATTGCAAATAGCTATTGATTAGTTTACATAGTGAATGGCAAAGGTATAATCAATACAGTTACAGCACAACAAAAAGCAACAAACTTAAATAATGATTCAAATATCCAACTTATCAATAATCAAACATGTAGCATAAAAATGGGAGATAATTTGTTAGAAATTGTGCTTTTTAATTTATATATAGCTTGTTAACATTGTTATTTTCTAAATAATTATATTGAGTAATTTTGTAGAGTAAAATTTAAATTTTATATCATGTTACTTTAAAGGGTAACCAAAATAATTAAACATCGTGTATATTCTTATTGTTTGTAGTCCATGCTTTTATTATTACATTTTTCAACATAATACAAATGATTTTTTGAAAGATGGTAGACTAGCAAAATGTTATGCTTCCTGTGGATGCTGCATTTATAATGTTCGTTAAAATATATATCACCCATTGTTAACATAGCTAACAAGTTGTCTATATAACTTCTATCTTGCTCTCTGTATCATTGAAAATTGAAAACAATTACTGATTCCAAAGCAAGTAATAAAGTGAGCACGTACCCATAAATTTGAGTGTTTATGTAGCAAAAAAAAAAAACCCCGACAACATCACTTTTGAAACAGGTAATTGGGTTAGTTTAAACTAGCACAAGCATATTGTTATATATTATTATTGGAAAGCAATTTTGAGCTCCACATGATGTTTCTAAAGCACATTGTTATGAACCTACATTTGGTTCCATTCCAAACTTAATCATAATCATGGTGCAACATTTTGGAAAATGGGGCTTATAGCATTTTTTGATACTTCAGATCAACATGGCATGTGAGCCTTATAATGATGACCATTTGTCATATATTATTCACAACTACTGACAATGTACTTCACATAAGGCTATAATAGTAATGTAATCTTTAATGCATGCTGTTTATTCATATTTAAATGAGTAAGTAGAACATTTAGAAAATCACTAAAAATTATATATTTCAGTCATTAGAACTTCAGTAAAAAGTAAATAAAATATTTTTTAAATTAGATTTATATATCTTGTAAACGGTCACTATGGCAAGTTCGGTCCAGATAAGTGGCAAATCTAGTAACCCATGGACCCAGGTACATATAAAGCTTGGTACAAGACTATTCTCAATTTTCTATCTATCGACCTCAATGTCATGCAATTCATATTATTTTGCAATAGGTTGTTGTTACAAATAAATCACTGTTATTCAAAACTAAGCCCTATTGAGAAAAAATTGTTTTGTTTACTTATAGAGCTGGTGGAAAACAAAATTATATAGCATGTATTGTAGTGAAGGACTGCAGAAGTGTATCATAAAAAATTAATGTCTGTGAATAATTTTGTCATATAGAGTCTCAAAAGTGGCTCAGTAACTAGGCGATTCCTTCAAGCACATCAACATTACATCATACATGTTTGCTGGACAGTTGGTAGGTTTAGCCAGAAGAGTTCTCGGATGTTTCTGAGTGGCATCAAATACGAGTTCCTCATCTTGCATGTCTTCATAAGGAAAGTTCTTAGTTAGTGTGAATATCTCCCACATGGTCACTCCAAATGCCCACACGTCTGTTTTGGTAGAGAATTTGCCACAGAAGCATTTTTTGGCCATCCAGCGTACTGGTAATACTGCATGACCCTTCAGGACGTAATAGTGGGATTTGTACAAGTTACGACTCATACCAAAGTTGGCTATTTTGACTTGCATGTTATTGCCAACAAGGCAGTTTCTGGTGGCCAGGTCACGGTGGATAAAGTCTTCAAGTGCTTTGGCTGATGGATTAGCTTTGAGCATTTTGACAGCTACTTTTATTGACTTAGTTCGGTCATCATCTTCCCCAATATTTAAATCATTTTGACTAGGAACTGTACGCAGAGATGAAGTATTGATTTCAGATGTGCTATAAATAGGACCATAGATAGTATCTTCTGGAAGGTCTTTGGTACCTTCAGTTTCTGAATGAGCAATGTCTTTGATATTGTTTGCATCAACACTGTCAGTAATGTTTGCATTATTTTTATTTGGGTCAGAAACACATTGTATAAGTTTTTAAATCATCTGTGTGAGTTGAAGATTCTGGTATTAATAAGTTTGATGCAAACACTTCAGACATTGAAAATTTGGGTGGCACCTCTTTTTTCATTGAAGAGTAGAGCTGCCTTTGTTCATCGTAATCATGAGTGTTTCTTTCAGAAGGTGCCAGATTCTTGACACTGAAATGATTCTTGTTGGACATTCTTTGGTCACTATCCAGTCGGACTAATTGTGTTAATTTATTGGAGTCTTGAGTTATATTATTTTCTGTTTCTTTGATGGAAATTTCATCATATTCAGTGGCCTGAAGTAGCTTTAAAGGATGAGGTAAGAGAATTGTTTTCTCTAGCTTCAGTATCTATTATTGGCGAGCGAGCGTAGCGAGCGAGACACTTACAGGGGTAACACAATCGAAAATCGGGGATGTTTGTTTATTGGCGAGCGAGCGTAGCGAGCGAGACACTTACAAGGGTAACACAATCGAAAATCGGGGATGTCAGTTTGTTTATTTGTATATATGTATGGACGTACGTAAGGCATTTTTGTACTTTGACCCTCGCGTTTTGTGTTAGTTCGGTTGTCGACCCCGTCCCAAATTGCACTGAACAGAATCCTCTGGTTTATCGATCAGTACCCGTATCACCCTAGAAATTGAATTGTTTACCGTTTTGAATTCTTTTGCCGGTACAGTTAAAACTTGACAACTTAAGGGACTTCCATTTCTATTCGAGTTAGTGGCGGTGGTAAGTCAATGCGCTCTTTGTCATGGTTATAAGCCGTGCGCACAGTATTTTTCCTTCAATTCAAGCAGTTGCAGAGAGTTGTTACTATAGCACTGAAATCCCTTTACCCTGTATGCTAAAATAAAAAACTGGACATTATTTTCAGTAGCTTCAGTGTTAAAAGTCAATAAAAATAGTATAGTCTTTAGGCTCGCTCGCCATTTGTGCTCAAGCACACCACTAGTTTATATATATGTTTGGACGTATGTATGTCATTTTGTACTTTGACCCTCCGTATTTTTGTGTTCGCTCGGCGTTCGACCCCGTCCCAAACTTCACTAAACAGAATCCTCTGGTTTAGCGACCATTACCCGTATCACCTTAGAAATTGAATTGTTTACCGCTTTGAATTGTTTTGCGGGTGCAGTTAAAACGCAAAAACTTATGGGAGCTCCATTTCTATTCGAGTTAGTGGCGGTGGTAAGTTAATACGCTATTTGTCACAGTTATAAGCCCTACTCAACAGCATTTACTTGAAAATTCATTGTCCACTTGACGAACCACGAAGGTAAGTCTTGCGTAGGTATGTTCAGTTGTGTGAACGTATTGTGCGTTACAACTACTATTAAGAATATCACAAAGAAAAATTTAAATAACGTGACTCGATTTTGTTGCTTCTTTTTCAATTCAAACAGTTGCGGGGAGCAGTTACTATGGCATTGAAACCCCTTTACCACATATACTTAAATTAAAAACTCGACTTTATTTTAGTAGCTTGAGTGTTAGTTGTTAAAATCAATCATTTAACAATAGTGTGGTTTAAGGCTCGCTCGCCATTTGTGCTCAAGCACACCACTAGTCATAATAGCATGAGTGTGAATAATAAGTCACTCGTGGTCTTTGAACAATTGTCCTTTCATGATCATCGTTGTTTGATATGTTGTGGTGGTCTAGAGAAGTAAGCTTAGTAAACTGTTGGCTTGTAGTGTTCCCTGATTCAACCTCTTCCTGCTTGGACAAATCAATTCTGCTCAATTTCTTCCATTATTCCACATGCATAATACTGTCATTAAACAGACTATTATGATGATTATTATCAAAGTTATTATTGCTGAGACTAGTACAGCTACTATTGGATAAGATGGGAACGAACCAGTTTCACGAAGGATTATTTCAGTAGAAAAAGTTTCAAACCTTGATAAAGTGCTATTGTTTTGCATATATTTTAGATCAGTAGTAATAGTTATGTTATTCATTTCCGTCTTTGCAATTGAGATATTTGGCAGAGCATGAGTGAATGAAACATTAGAAGACGTATCAATAAACATGGTTGTGGCTGCAAATAGGAAATAATAACTTAATGTGAATAGTCTAATATCTATATAATATTTTGTTGGACACAACTATAATTATCATGTTAAAAATGATATTTATGTTATGAGAGATTTTGCTAAATTATTTAACAATAAAATAATGGCAGAATGTTAAATTCTTTATTTATACTATTATTGTATTACTCTGGTTATTATTGTTATTAATATATAAGTATTTTCAAAGTATAATTATTACTTATCTATAACAAAATAATACTTACTAGTGGCGTCAAAAACAAACTAATTAATTAAGAATTCTAAATGAAAATTTTATTCTATTGATTAGAGTTGTTTAAATAGTCCACAGAACTGAACTCAATATTTCCTAATAATGTGACTTAGAACCCGTTGCTATATTGTTACTAGGTGTACTAACTTGGTAAGTGTGCACTATTATTTGCCTTTAGGTATATAAACTGTGCATACTAACCACCCTTGGGGTATTGCTATTTTTGAGTTTTAGTTTAATAGAATAGGCCGGATAAAACTGTGTGAGGCCTGGATATGATATGTGAGGGTCTACTACCCTCTCATATCCAACCTATACGACAACTCTCCTGCTGCCGCTCATACTGCAGGAATTTACCATAGCTAGCTGCTTAACTGTTTACCACAGAGCAGAGCAGCCCAGCCCAGGGTAGAGTTAGATCTGGAGATAACAGCTGGCAGCTACAACGCTAAAGTAAACCTGCCAGGTGTGCTTCAATTGAATTTTAATTGAATTTTAATTTTGGGCCGGAAATTTGCTCATATTTGTGCGAAAATGCTGATAAACCAAGTTGCTAGTGGAAACTGGGCCCAGCTTTGTGGGTAAACGGGTTCTAAAATAGTTAGAGCATGCGCTCAGGTACTGGTGGATTTAGTGCACAAAGCCCTCGGGCCTACGGCCCTTGGGCTTCAGTGCACTAAATCTACCAGTACCTAAGTGCGTATGCTCTAACTATTACATAGTAATTATATAATTTCAACTTGTGTATCTCTTTAACTTTTGGATGAAAATTATTAAAAAAAATAATATCACTGACAATTATGCTGATTTATGTCATATTCTGTGGAACTTACACTATGCTAGAGCCAACACTGTAGTGTGTCATCAGCTTGAAAAAAATACTGCTGTTTGACAATATATTATGATAATTAATGCTGTCATACATTAAATCATTATTAGTTCACCCTAATCATTTACTGGCTTTAATTCCAAGTGTTGTATATTTCTATCTTGTTGATTGTTTAATCTGTGACTTCGTTTTTGCCCGAGCATTTTGTAATACCTTAATATTGCCAATATTAATATAATTGCAATCAAAGTTATTGAAAGGCCAAGTCCAACAATGGTTACACTAATGATTATTCTGTTCACAGAATTTTGAATTTAAATAGAAGTTATTGATATCTTTTCTGTAGTCTCACTAATTAAACCCACTATTGAAGTAATGTTTTCTGCAAATTATTAGATGATTACAAACATTAGTGTAACAAAAAAATCAAAAAAATACTTGTGGTTAAATATTTAATAGTATTTTATACATTTTGAAGACTTACTAGGAATAACAGATGGAACTTGTCCATCAGAATTATATCTGCAAGTTGAGTTAGTATGAAAAACAATATCAGATAAATAAAGTGTTAGCCTACCACCATAGAAATTATAATGATTAACTGTACTTCCAGAAGTATTGGAGCTTCTACTATTACAGTTTGGGAAATTGATGAAATTTGTTGGTTCATCAAGTAATTATCATTCATGTGATGGATTAGTTAGGGTGTGCATTATATAACACAACCATTATCATTTCAAGATGTGTTTTTGCTGTTTGGATTCAATTCCTGTCATCTCATCTGCAGCACTACCACATCTGAAATCAAATTTTAATCGTATGTCAGAGTCTAAAGGTGAGAGTGTCACTAGATGTTCTGCCCACATGTATCCTGTTAGTCCAGTCAACTCAGGAATGACAACATCAAGCAGAGAACTTCCAGTGGGGATCAGTGCACATTTGATTTGATACTACTAGTGGAATTGGACATATAGAGCTAGCACCAGATGATCCATGCCTTTGTATTATGTTTGCTTCTATAGTAAAGGAGGCTGGAATAACTGCTACATATAAAGAATTATACACAATGTGAATAAAAAATTTAATGTAATGCAGTTATGACAAATTGAACTCGAAACTCGAAGCTTCAGCCAATGATATGGGCAGGTCATAATTTGTTTGCCTCATGCTAGTAAAATATGGTATACAACTGATAGTTTCTTCTTGTCAGAGTCTTGTACTTAAGTTACTTATCATGTGCTCTTAGACCTCATTGTTTTTGACGAAATAATTTTTAATGCCAAATTTTATCTTATACAATTATATTATAGCAATAACTGTAAGTGTTTCAGTATTTAGACTATAAATAATATTAGTAAAACAACTAACTTTTTTGACTTGTTATTTGGAAAAGCATCACACAACATAGGCAAGAGAAAGACGAAAGCCTAAGAAACTATTATATTAACACATACATCATATAATATGGAGAGAGATACTTAAACTGAGCTATAATTCCATTACAAAAATATACCTGGACACTTAAAAATCTGGTTTTCCTCATTATAATCTTGTTGTTGCTTCTTCTTTTTTTTGCAAATGCTTGCACAATAAATCTTTAATAAACAATTCTCTTTGAAGAAGATAGTCATGAGTTCATTTATATAGCTTCTTATAGTTTGCACAACATTAATGTACAGTTTGCTACTTTTGGCATTTCCCCAATTCCTCCCAAAGTTTGATGTGCATATGGTAGAATCAGGTCACTGTTAGCCTAAGAGACGCAGTTGCACTGCCACCAGAGTCTCAGGCTAGCACCCAGCAAGCTAAGTCACACAGCAAAGCTAGGCTCTTGAATTCTCCAACCCAGGGTTTAGCTAGCAAGACCCTAACCCCAGTTTCTCGATGTAGTCAGAGTTTTAAGGAGATCTTTCAAGTTATGCTAAAACTGAGAACTGAGGGAAAAGGAAGTGAATGAATGATATATGTATAGGTGAATGGTGAGTGGTGTGTATTTAGTATACATAGCATGAGAAGATGTAATGTGAGTAAGTTGTTTAGTCTATACATTGCATGAGAAGATGTAATGTGAATAAGTTAATTTTGTATACAGCAATAGGTAAATAGGACTGTTTAATTAGTTAATGTGGCTGTCTTTTTCATTTCTTATCGCTCTCCTTACTAATTTTTCTTCAGGAGTTTCTAACACCCTCAAAGCTCTTGACTGAGCGTTTCTAACGTTTTGTCTACTGAAAACAAAATATTGCTAAGAAGGTTGCCCGGCCCGCGCAAGCGTGTAGGAGAAAGGGTACACACGTACGCCCACGCAAGAACAAAAACAATTTCTAGACCTAAATATATATAATTAGAGAGTCAGCTCCGCTCGCTTCGCTCCTTTCAAAATCTTTGGCAGATGGATTTGCTTTCAACTGCTTGACAGCTATTTGTATTTTTTGAGGTTATTGTAATGAAGATAAAAATTATTTTTATTGAAATTTTTATCAAAATGAGAACAACTTATGCTTTATACATTTCGTGTTTTGTTTATAAAACTCATTTTTTAGCCAGTAAAAATTTAACTAAATATTATAATAAAGTTTATTTTATTATCACAGTAATAATGTGTGTGTGATCTGACATATAACAGTTTTATTAATAAGTCACTACTAATATATTTGTATTATTATTGTAATCGAAGTATTTTAAATATGACTGTAAAATAATATACAATGCTCAATTAAGCCTTTATTTATTTTTATTTTTAATCATTTAATGTAACGACTGATTTTAAAAACAAATATCTTAGCCTGCATAGTCTGTTGTCTGTATTCCAATTTCTTAGCACATCATTTAATCAGACTTAAATTTTTAAGTATAAATAACAAATAAATGAAACACCAAGGGAGTGAACCTTCAGCGTTGCTATACATTAGCTACTTAAATACAAAGGCCTAAAGAATGAATTATTTGTAGTATCTTTATTATAAATATGCCTATATGTATGTTCGTTTGGACAGGCAACTCGTGTAATGAAACTGTAGACGTTATTATACCGTCCACATAAGAGAAGCTTAACCTACAAGTGACACTCACCTCACTAGTAGTTTCTAAATGAGAAATTTAAGGCTATCCGTAAACGGCTGAGAATAATGTAATGCAGAACTTAAGTAGCGAGAGCAGACCAAAAAATTATTTGCTCACGAGAGTACGGTGTGATATGACTATAGGGGGCTTTACCAACAATCGCTTACAATCGTGCAACCAAAATAGCTATAACTAGTATTGTGCTTCAGCACACATTATGGCAGGAACTGGTCTGATTGAAATTTAATATGAATGCTAGCTGCTAATAGTTTTTGTTAAATATTTGTGTTTAGTTTATTGCTGTTCTTTAGCAACACACAACACTTTTGTTCACTCTGTATACCAGCACAAGACCTGCATTGTATTCTCTTTGTGACATGACTATTGGACAAAGAATTTTCAAAGGGTAAGAATTCAAATTTCCAAGGATGATATGGGTATAAACTAAAGGTTTTATTTTAAAGTCTAATGTTTAAGTTTTTAAGTAGCCTGGGCTGGAAGGGGGTGGACAAGCATTGAACTTTGCCATAAATGTATTTATTCCAGGTGGGTTTTTACAGCTACCTTTACTCTAGTGGTTAGAGCAGCTGCTATAATATCAGCTGGGGTTGTGGGAAGCCCCTAGTGAGTTTTCACCAACTTTACATCTTGAATTACCAAAAAAACTACTCCTGTGAACATATCTAGTGTGGAATAAACCACTTATTACTCTCATCATAGTGATATGGCTAGATATTTCACTCTCAGGCTTTATTTTCACTCCCCTTTGGCTCTTGAAAATAAATTAGCCTGCTCTTGAAATATTTCACCATATCACACTCTAACTCATGTAATCAGTACTATAATATACACCAAAAATCTCTAATTGAGACCTGTTAGTGAAAGTCTTGCCCAACAAGGTAGCTTTGTCTAAAAAACTATGAGTTGCAATGAAATATCTGGCACATTAAAGGGCCTGAAAATGTCAGAAGAAAAATATTTTTGTATGAGTAGTATTTTCAACTGAAGATGTTTCAAAATGAAAGTGTTTGGAACTGAAAGTGTTTTGTATTTGACCTCTTAACATTATTCTTTATTGTTTTGATAATAATATTTTATAACAATGAATAGAGAGTTCTGGGAATGATTCAAACACTACAGATGTTTAGTATTACTGATTCCAGTAACCAACTACTGCCTTAAATCCCCCAAACATAGGTCTATTCCAAAGGGGGAGCAAGTGAGATTTTAGTCTCTACTAGTTTTACTTTAGTGATAAAATTTGTTGGCCATTATTACATTTCTCATAAGCCTACATTTTACTTTCTGATGAAAGTACAAAAGTTGTTGTATTTAAAAGAAATCATAATTTTAATTGAATGAGGAAATATATCTTTTGTATTGTGTTTGATATAATATTCATTAACAATACCTTTTCTTTTAGGTGAATTTAATACACTGTATGAAACAGAGCAACACTTTTAGACAATATGGACATATGGAATAAATTTATATGAGGTTATTGTAATGAAGATAAAACTCATCAAATTATTTTTATTGAAATTTTTATTAAATTGAGAACAACTTATGCATATATACATTTCATCTTTTGTTTATAAAACTAATTTTTAGCCAGTAAAAATTTAACTAAATATTATGATAAAGTTTATTTTATTATCACAGTAGTAATGTGTGTGTGATCTGACATATAAAAGTTTTATTAATAAGTCATTACTATTGTATAAATATGACTGTAAAATATTGAATGCTCAATTAAAGTTTTATTCATTTATCATATTTTACTTTTAATCATTTTAATGTAACGACTGATTAAAAAAATATCTTAGCCTTCATCGTCTGTTGTCTGTATTCCAATTTCTTAGCACATCATTTAAATATATGTCTGACTACATATCAATCTCTTTTCAGTAATTAGGATCGTTATTTTAACTTAAGTAGCAATAGAGAACAAAGTTAAGCATAAGAGGTGATTTTTATAATTGTTTGCGTTTAATTTTAAATATAAATCACAAATAAAATTATGAAACAGCAAGGGCGTGAACCCTCAGCGTTGCTATACATTTGCTACCTAATACAAATATCCAAAGGATGATTTATTTGTAAATATTCCAATACGTATGTTCCGCACCTCGATATAATATAGAGCTTGAGCAAGTGGACAGGCAACTCGTGTAATGAAACTGTAGACGTTACTACCGTTCACATAAGAGAAAACCACATAATAAAACATGAGCCTAACACTTTATGATATAATGTATAATTAAATTTATAGATTACTGCATTTTATAACTGTTTTTAGTAACAAAATAGTCTCACTAGAGCTAAGTATGACTCATCATTAAAATATATGAGTTTTAATAGCATTATAGCTAGAATTAAAATAAGGTTATCCAATAGCTAGCTACTTTCAAGCAGTTTGTGGCAGAATTCATGTTTACTATTTTTGACTTCAGAGTAAACGCATTAATGTTTGATAAACTTGCAAATTATGTTTCATAATTCTCAAGATTAAACTAAAACAAACTATTGTTGTGTTGTGCACCACAGTTTTACTTTCAATATAATAATTTGTATTATTGTAAACGTTGAATGTTGTTTCCAGAATTCCTTAACATAATTCTGAGAATTTTAGGTTGAAACAGATTTATAATACTATTTATACTCACAATACATGAACTATTAACACACTAGATGTGGAGGATTATTGAAGCAGCTCATACACTAGGGCTTAGCCCCACAGGTAGTTGTATTCACTGCCAACAGAGTTGATGTGTGGCTGTTTTGCATTAGTCTTTTGAAAGATATTATTTTTATGTTTTTAATTTAATTAATACATTATTTTATTTATTGATTTATTTGTTTGTCTGTCAGTCAGTCAGTTAGTCAGTCTGTCTGTCTGTCTGTCCATCATTTGCAAGATTATTCAGCAGTTATTCTTGTTTGCAAAAATACATTTTAACTGTTAAGCAGGTATACCAGAACATCCACAAATGTTCAAAAGGATATTTAACTATACTATGCATGCTCTTTATTTTTGTGAAGCCTCGTTGACCACTCGTGGCCACATGTGGTTAATTCCCATGCCAATAGTTGTTATAAGTTGTTATAAGTATTGCACTCTTGATTAGTTCTCAGTTATTTTCCAAGTTTGATTATCTATCACTATCGAACCATTAAAGTTTAAACTACCAACCCAACCCAGCCAGCCGATTATTCAGACTAGCTAACATTGACTTATCTAACTTCATAATCGAACATCCCTAAAGTTACTGCCACAAGGTCTCCAATCCAACAGCGAGCCTTGTACTGGGCAGATGCCAGAACATTAAAGTCCTTCTCATTAGGTCCCCTCACTGGCTACACAGCTAGGTCTGAATTTATGAGGCAAGTGAGATCAACTGTTCTTACATTTTTTGCTCTGCATATAAGTATTCTCTGTATTCAGCTAATTAAATATAATTCATTAATTACTTCTATAAAATAATTACTTGCTCACACATTCAATAAATAACAGTATACAAGGAAATATACAATAATTTTTCTTAAAATGACCTGGACAAAACTCAAAATCTATAGCTATATATAACAACAGAAGATATATATTAATTGTCCATTAATTGTCCATAGGTTCTTTTTTAATGGGAGTAATTTATATATAATATAGTATATTATTTATAATACTTAATAAGTGTGTGATATGAGAGATATATTATATGAGCAGGCTAATTTACTTTCTAGAGAAAGAGGTGAGTGAAATTAAAACTTGAGGAGAAATATCTTGTCATATCACTCTGATGAATGTAATAAACAGTACATTCTATACTAGATGTCCACTGCAATAGTTTATACTATAGGGTTGGTAACTACTTTTGGCTGTAATAACAGAGAAAGCTGGTAAGCTAAGTTAGTTACTAAAACTATTAGCTTATGGAGGGGGAATGAGTTTGCACAATACAGCATATAATATTCCGCGTGTACAACTTGAGTTATCTCATGGTTCATATTCCTAAAAATAACATTGTGAAGATATCTAGCATGGAATGCATTTATACATACACATAATATTATGTTATAGTTATTAAATGATTCAGAGTGTGATATGGACAGACATTTCATTTGCATGAGACAAACGAAAGGTGACTGAATATAAAGCCTGAGAGTGAAATATCATAATAAATCACTTCTGACTTGAGGATTATATGTGTTTTTTTTTATGCTAGATATTTTCACAACTAATAGTAGTTTATACTAGGGTTGGTAATACAATTTGTATAGTTGGCTTTTCAGTAAGGAACTCTCCCACACCACCTCCCCCCAACAGCTGATATTTAACAAATGATTTGAACAGATTAAACATAGGGAAAGGTAACTGTCATTCTGGTTGAATTGTACTTGTTAGCTGTAAGAACACAAAACTCAGAAAAGTTGTTTAACTAATAGCTATGTGAGGTAATGAGCTTGCTCTATTCAGTTTGTGACAAATTCATGGTGTGAACCTAATACAATTATTGTGAAGATATCAAGCATAAAATTTAGAAATTCCCCAGCTTCGGGTGTTAGAATCTCCTATTAACTAGTGCTTTTTTACATCCATCTTCAAAAGATAATTTACAAACCTTAGCACAAAGTACTGTAGTGAAGATATCTGGCATAGAATGTATGACTTATTGTAGCAATATATTTTAATCTCAGGCTTTATATTCACTCGGTGCAAGATATTTTGATTTTATGATTCATTTTCACTAACCTGTAGTTTTATCTTGTTGCCATATGTAGTAATGTATACTTATTCCATGCTAGATATCTTCACAATACAGGGATGGTTAGAACAAGCCAACTTTACACTAGTGAGGTACTAACCCTAGCTTCAGTGGTGATATAGCTATAGTGTAGAATAAACATTACTGTCATAACAGAATTTAATAAGTTAACTAAACATAGACATTCTATCTTTTTTTGCTTGCAAATCTTTTGGACAATTAGAGTAGATTTTGGAGTTCCATATGCATAGCCTGATATGCATACAATTGCTCATATAAAATCTATT
>WLWD01004646.1_pt1 | contig 27290 bp, 23 predicted proteins | sample 6712731 | NCBI WGS metagenome assembly WLWD01 (sample SAMN12718690, study PRJNA576275) | sponge metagenome | isolation source: marine sponge | host: Mycale hentscheli | place: New Zealand: South Island, Marlborough, Capsize Point | collected 2014-11-01
AAGAATTCAAATCGGTAAACAATTCAATTTTTAGGATGATATGGGTAATGATCGATAAACCGGAGGATTCTGTTTAGTGAAGTTTGGGACGGGGTCGAACACCGAGCAAATACAAAAATGCGAGAGGGTCAAAGTACAAATGACATACGTACGTCCACACACATATATAAAGTAGTGGTGTGCTTGAGCACAAATGGCGAGCGAGCCTGATAGTTAGGTAACATAAAATGTTGCAAACACTATAATAGCAGTTATGACATTTGATTTCAGCAAACAAATACAAAATCACTCACTTACCTGATTAATGGTAACTTTTGTAGTATCAAACATCAACCATTCTTATAATCTCAATCACCAGTAACTCTTGAACAAGCTCTCCGCTACGATAAAAAATAAGCCAGTGTTATTATTTGTAATTTTAGCCAACAAATATGAAATTACTACTTATCTCATTCTTGAGTATTGATAACTTCTGTAGTATCAAATTGAAGTTACTTTGACCATCTGAATTACCTTGAATTCTTGACAACAAGCTCTCACCTACAAAAACAAAAGACAATAAATTTTAGCACACAAATACAAAATTACTTTTTTACCTCATTTTCTTGAGCAGTGGTAACTTTTGTAGTACCAAATTTGAGCCATTCTGACTATTTGAATTTACCAGTCACTGTTGACAACAAGCTCTTAGCTATAAAAAAAAAGGCCAGAGTTATTTTTGCATATTTAGCTAACAAATATGGAATTACGTACTTACCTCAGCATCCCTCGAGTAGTAGTAGCTTCCTTAGCATTACTACTTTATGTGCACATACGCTTTTCAGAAGTAGTGATAGCTCTCTTAGTACTGACTACAGGTGGCTCTGACAACTAACAAGCCGCACTTAGCAGGAAAAAAGGCGAAGTTTTGAATTTAAATCTGGTAAAGTGTTTTCAATGTCATAGTAACAGGTCGCAGCAACTTTTTGTGACTTGAAAAACAAGCGTTTTCGAGGGAATTCTCTCACAATTTGGAGTTTAAGTTTAAAGTAAGAATTGCTTAATGCTGTAGTTTCAGAATAGACTGGGGTCAAGCCTAAAAAGACGTGTTTTTTGGAGAAAAAAGTTTCCCGCGCGCGCATTTTAGGGGCATACGTACCATCCTTCCACATGCATATATACATATAACATATACCCGATTTTGCATTATCCACCCCTAATACTGTCTCGCTCGCTCGCCAACAAATATGCCTGATTCTCAATTTGACACCACTGTATAGTGTCTCGCTTGCTTGCCAATTAACAATTTTATGAAAGGGAATGGTGTATTAATGTGATTAGAGCTACCAAACATTTTTTTCCATTCTGCAGAGCATATCCTTATGAGTGTTAATATTTAATCGCTAAATGCAGTTGTTTCAATCATGCAATGAGATAAAATAATATTGCAATAATTTTTTTGGCAACCTTTTATTTGTGCCTACAAGATATCAGATAGCTAAATAAGGATGTGATTTAGTCTTAAGCATGTTTGTCCCTTTTCCCCCCAGTAGATAGCTCTATGAATACCATTAGTCGATGTTGGCTGTTCAAAAAGGGGAGGATGAAGCCCATATTCATTTGAAAGACCTATTTCATTGGCTAACACGAATATACAACTATTCTATGATTATAAACTAGCCAACTGTCCTTTGCCAAATGTATGCTAGTATCCATAACCTTTACTATTAACAATTTATACAAGTGCAGGTAAGTTATAGCACTTGTTGGAATATAAATTCATGCTTCCATAACATTACAATGGTATTGAAGTACCTCTAGCAGAATCATTAAGGAAAGAAAAAAAAAAAAAAAAAAAAAAAAAAAAAAAAAAAAAAAAAAAAGAACAAGTTTGGCCTGATTTGATAGCTGAGAGCTTGGTTGTCCAGATTTACGTGTATTTCAAGACTATCATTACTTGAAAGGGTTGAGGTAAGAAGTGAAAAAACAACAACAAGTACTTCTCTGAAAACATTTTAAGTCTAAGGACGTACTCAACCCTTTAGTATCAGAAGAAGGTAAACAGTCTAGCCTAAAATGCTGCTTGAGAACCATGTACCAAATATACACTTACAAATAAACAGCTTGTTTTTGCAATAATAATGTGAATCATTGCATACGGGCAGTACTAATGAAAATATACTTCATTCTGCAGAAGTCGTACATTTTATAACTCTATTGCACTAGTTGTAAAAAAACCCTGATGTTGTCTTGCTCACCATATTAATCTAGTGGAAATATATTAAATAATGAATATTAATTAACAGTGTCTAATATTCGTTGCTGCATGCCTTAAAGTAAACAAGAATTTGCTTGGGAAGTACTTCCCATATCACCTGTCCTTGGTTATAACGTTAGGTTGCCCCCCCCCCCCCCCCCCCTTTCCTCCCTCTTACCGGGTTATATATTTGACCCTCCGCGCACTTGCATAAGATGGTTACAGCACTGTAGTTTTTCTAGCTGTCTGTCTGTTTGTCTGTCAGTCACACTCTGATTTTGGAGATTACTGGCAATTAACTGCTGATTTAGGCATGAACTTGCTAAGACCTTTTATGGTGCTACTTTTTCAAATTTCGGGTTGATTCTTGAGAAAAAGCAAGCTATCAACTCTGCACAGGTTCAAGCTTTTGTAGGTCGTCGCAATCACATGAGCAAATACTTTTTTCTGCCGGCGGTAGTTGTTTCTTTATGCTGAAAAGTTAATGAGTGCTGGAATTCAGGTGTTTTACATTGAAACTGTATACCGGTGAGAGTCTCCTGCACGTTTAGCTACTTTAGTTAGACAGCAATTAACTACATCTACAGTTTTCATTGCTTGAGCAATAGAGATAACTGATTAGGAATAGCCAAATACCTTATTTTTTCTGTCCGATAATTTTTTTGTTATAGCTAGTTAATGTATAGTAGCGCCGAGGGTTCGCACCTTTAGTACTTCATACTCATACACAACAAACTTATTGTTCATTTGATATCAGAGAATATCACACATCTGAATGGCTACATTAACAACTAACTTGCTATATTCTCCTGTATTAAATGAACAACATATGATATCCATTTACAAGTCTTAAATGTAATTGTGTCATGTTTTTGTAGTGCCTAATCCACAGATCCAGGTGCCACCTCAATATTTACTTGCATATCCAGCATTAGAGTCTCAAACCTACTCCAATGCTCTCCTCCAGCTACCAACAGCTTTCTATTACAATGCGCAAACTGGGATAATTCTCACTGGAGATTTTGTTAAACAAAGAATGCTGCCAACATCACCCAACTTTCCAAGTCCAGATGACAGTTTGTTCAGACGTACGAAGCATGACAATTATAAGCCTCCATATGGACCAATGCTACAGTATCTCACCAGCGTGGGATATGGTAAAGAAGTTGGACTCCCAGATGGCTTCCAGGAAGTCCTTAATCCTCGAACTCAGATATCACTCTTTCTTGACCATAATAACTTTAAAATTGCTGCTGATGGCATTCGTATTCAACCAGAGAGAAAAATACAGGTGAAGAAAGGCTTTTTTAATTTTGGTGACAAAATCACATCAAACATACCTTCTAACCTATGCTACCAAAGTGTGGTCATCAAGGAAGCATTTGACAGGGCTAAGTCTAAGCCGATTGGGTTTACTCTATCTTTTAGAGGAATACACGGACAAAATGGTGTTGATGGAAGCCCTGGGAAAAATGGCACACGCGGGGGTAGATATGGTATTGACGGTGGGAGTGGAGAGGACGGAGGTAATGGTACCAACGGGAAGCCAGGGAAGCATGGTAACAGAGGCGGTGATGCCTTTATTACATTGAGTGGCTCTGCCGACCAACTTGTGGTATCAGGAAGTGCAAGTTTGAAAATTCCACTTGGAGGAAGCAAATCTGAGCAAATCATTTTGGTTGACTGCCACGGAGGAAATGGTGGAAGCGGAGGGTGTGGGGGTAATGGTGGAAATGGTGGTGATGGGGGAAATGGAGGCAATGGAGCGAATGGTTGCAATGGGCGTGGTCGAGGTGAGGATGGTGGGAATGGCCAAGATGGTGGTGATGGAGGAAGTGGTGGCTACGGGGGTCAGGGTGGAGATGCTGGAGACGGAGGTAATGCTGGTGATGGAGGAAAGTGTGTGATTCAAGCCCAGGACCCAAGGCTCTTGATGCTGGTGGAAGTCGACCTAATGCCAGGGGAACCGGGAGAAGGTGCCAAAGGTGGAAAAGGAGGCAGTGGAGGAGCAGCTGGACATGGTGGTAGCGGAGGAGAAGGAGGTAATAGAGGGCAACCAACATACTCTCGTCAGTCATTTGGTGATTCCACAGTAGAGCATTATCACCATCCATCACCAGGGCTTCATGGACGACTGGGTAGGCTTGGTAAGCAAGGCAGAACTGGAGTCAGTGGACTCGGCAGCAGATCTGGAAGAAGAGGCCAAAATGGAGGCTTCTTGTGGGTCACTTTCAAAGTTAACGGTGTTGTATGTGAAGCCGGTTCCAGGTACAATGCTGAAGTGAAAACTTTGACTGTGTGTCCTATTTTTGATGATGGTATACTAGAGCCTCATGAGAGAATATGCATTTCTGGTGTGAAACTCCACAATACTGGTGGATTAAACCTTCCGAATGGAGCATTCATTTCTTTTCCTTCAACACCATCAATCAAGTTTGAGTCATCACAGTTTGAAATTCCAGAGAATGCCCTCCCACCAGGAAAGACATATACTCTTCCTTTCAAGTTTTATGGCCGTGTTGCTGACCTGGAGCCCCCTAATGTGACTGGTGCTCAAGCTTTCAAAGCTCAATTTTCTCCAAGAATTGAACTTCTTGGAAGGCCATTTGGAAACCTGTTCAAAAAGGAACTTTCGATTCAGTATCCCATTCAGCTAGGCAATCTCTACAGTCCCACAATCATGGATCAGGGAGAAGTAGCAGAGTTCAGTGTTGAAGTAAGAAACCTTTCGAGTCTTTCTTATGGAAGCTGCAAAGAAAGTGGAGGTAGGGTATTATTACATCTCCATTTTGACTCCAGGCTGATACCCATGGGTACAGATGATAAAATACCGTATATTATGACATACGATCATACACTCACCGATAGCACATTCATTGAAATACTAAAACTACCTCCGAAGCAAAAGACAGTCGTTCGTTTCAAGGTTTTAATGGAGAGCAAAGCCGAAGTGTTTGACCTGTGCCATTGGCAAGTTGATATTCTTCTTAGAGACAAGATGATAGAGTACAATCAAAATATGATAAAAGTTGTCCCGATGTACAATGCCCAGTCTGAACCCGCTGATATTCTTCTAGTCACTGATAGTGACATGACACGCCAGGAGTTTGTCATTTGGTCCAACATTCTCAACTTGGTTGGCATATCTTATGATATTTGGGATGTGTCCAGATACAATGGCTTTTCCTTCAATGGCAACACTGAAAAGCGTCATCCAAACACCTGGCATGGTCGATATAGTGGCAAACTGATTTTATATCCTCACTGTAGTATTAAACTACTCACTGGAGAAGACATAGCACAACATTTTCATGGAGTTAATTACACAGAAAAGCCTCTGCAAGAGTTGAACTCGAGTCTAGTTTTGTACATGGTGCTGCCTAGGAGTACGGAGATGACAGTACTTAGGCATTTAGCTCCAGTTCTGCCCAGTGTAGAGACACCCCCTAATAGTTACAAGGGAAAACATCTTACCAAACCAGATCCATATAGTGGGACACCACCCTACGCCAAGTGTGAACAAAATATCATCAAAAAAATTGAAGAAGGCAATTTAAAACAGGCTCCATTACTCTTCACTCGCAAGTGCGACATCACGCGCACAGGAACTCTCACATACTCATATGGCACCATAGACGTACGTCAAGTACCGATTCTTAAATCATCAAAGTTTCTAATCGTAAGTGATACGGAAAAACTTAACCCAACTGCAAACGACAGCGGGAGAAATCAAGTAGCCCGATACAGCCAGGCCCTTGTGGCTATTCTTTATGGCATTTCCATTCCAACCAAGCTGAAGCTAATCAAGATGTCAGCCACTGGAGACAAAGTAATTCACACTGTATTTTATCTTCCTGATGGTTCGACTGCTGGTATTGAAGAAATAGTTATGATCATTTTAGCCAAACAAATCGTTGATGAGTTGTTTACCCTTACCACGCAGGTGGATCGCATGAAGATGCTGCATGATGATATCCGCGACAATACGGATGCATACATTCATTGCAGTCGCATTATTTTGCGAGGCCTTAAGCTTATCGACAAAGAATACCGGAATACAAGATCTGCTGGGTTGAAACACTTGCTTGCCAATCAAGGATTCAACAAAATATCAGAATTGAGTAAAAACATTACTAAATTCTTTACGAGCCGTGGGGTGAAGACTTCTAAACTTGAAAAGCTATGCAGCTTCAGTGAACTTCAAAGTTGTAAGAATTTTCGCTTTTGCCACCAGCACTTTGTGAATGAAAATATGTGGAACCTTGTTGATAATAATTAGGCATTTACACTAGCAGAGAATTATCCATACCTGTTTTGACTTCCCAAAGTGTTATTAAAGTATTATACTTGAGTTTTGTAATATCAATTTTACAATCTTTTTTGTGCCATCTTTTTGTAGCATTCTTTATAGCCACAGTTTGAGAACGTATTTTCAATTATATACTTTTGAAAAAGTTCTTTTTCGTAGTTGTAGTCATAAAAAGATCTGATATATATTGTGAGATTGTGTAAGCTATTATAATTTATAAGTGCCCTGGTGACAAATTAGTTCAGCTTACCTGTTGTAAAACATTCCGTCTAATACGGGTAGAGGTTCTGTGGTAAAGAAGGACATTGTCTCCAACTAGAAACTACTCGAACTGTACGTTTCCAAGGTTAACTATGCACGCGTGCGCACTTACCTGTACTATTTCACTTAACTACCGAGGTATTTCACTTAGTTTCCACTTAGATCCCGTTGCTATATTGTTACTAGGTGTACTAACTTAGTAAGTGTGCACTATTTTTTGCCTTTAGGTATATGAACTGTGCATACTAACCACCCTTGGGGTATTGCTATTTTTGAGTTTTAGTTTAATAGAATAGGCAGGATAAAGCAGGGAGCAGGTTATGTGAGGCCGGATATGCGAGGGTCTACTACTCTCTCATATCCACCTATATGGGACCAGCCCTATCATATAACCCTCCTGCTGCCGCTCTCATACCGCAGGAATTTACCATAGCTAGCTGCTTTACTGCTTACTGCAGAGCAGCCCGAGGTAGAGTTAGATCTGGAGATAACAGCTGGCAGCTACAATGTTAAAGTAAACTTGCTAAAGTAAACTTGCCATGTGCTTCAATTGAATTTTAATTGAATTTTAATTTTGGGCGAAACACGGAAGAATTCGCTTGACACCGAAAATGCTGATAAACAAAGTTGCTAGTGGTAACTTGGCAGGCCTGGGTAAACCGGATCTAAAATAGTTAGAGCATGCGCTTAGGTACTGGTGAATTTAGTGCACAAAGCCCTCGGGCCTACGGCCCTTGGACTTCAGTGCACTAAATGCACCAGTACCCAAGCGCTTATGCTCTAACTATTACTTAGTTACCGAGGTATTTTAATTAGTTACGCGCTATTTCACTTTCCCCATGCGATTTCAATTAAACAGCGATTTTTCCCATACATTTTTGAATGGGCAACTTACGCGCCGTACTATTAAGTAAACTAACCAGAACTAAATTTCATATAGGGTGATAATAACTAAAACTAAAACTAAGAGTCATAGAGATGATGAATAAAAACTAAAGACTAAAATTATTTTTTAATCAAAACTAAAAATTAGTGACATTGCTGAAAGACGAATGACCGAGGTAGTCGCAGGAATTACCTAATTGTTTCTTCGTAGTACCTGAGTAAATTATGGTTTCGCTAAGGCAAACTGTTAGACAGCAGTCTGCAGTTACTCAACTATCTAGCCTGGCCCCCTCCCTTAGTAAAAAACAACAACGATAACTAAAACTAAAATGGAAGTTAGTAGCTAGCTAATTTGAAAAACTAAAACTATAACTAGAATTGAAATTAGTACATTGGAAAAAACAAAACTAAAACTAAAATTGTAGTCTTCGTTAGTGATAACTAAAACTAAAATTAATCTTGAAATATTTTTTGTCAAAAACAACAACAACTATAACTAAAACTAAAATGTAAATGTTCAACCAAAACAACATTAGTAATGTGACACCAGTAACTTACCCCTAAGGATCCTTTCCTAGCTGTCACTGTTTAATGTCCCGAGTTGCTTTGCTCTTACTCTAAAAATATAAAGAATTGAATTTTCAACAACTCTTCTCTTTCTTTCCTCCCATCCTCCTCCCCTAAACTCTTTCACACTTCAAATAAATCTAAGGAGGACTATTCAAATTGCTTCTATGTACTACAAATATTCTGAAGAAAAAAAACAACAGCAACAAAAACTAGCTAGATCCTACTATTAAATAAGAAAGTGAATAATTTAATTATAGCTATAATAATGTAGTGAGACTAGTCCTCACAAGTTGGGTTGTAACAAGGAGTAATAAAGAATAAAATGAACTAAATGAAGAGTAGATAAATTAAGTGAAGTAGGTAAGTCACATGACAAATGAGTAAACTAATCAAAATGGATCTTTTAATAGGCTTGAAAGGTTCACATCTCAAAAAAAAAATTTCAATTTTATCCTCAGAATAATAGGTTAAACAAAAGAGATCTTTGAGCTATCTATTTTCCCATCTGTTTTGCAAAAGATACTATACACAATTAAGATGCAAATTAGGTATTGAATAGGGATGGCCTGTTGGAAAATTGAGCACAATAAACTTCATTAGTACATTTAGTACTAAAGTGTCCTATATTAGCAGGTATGCAAGGTGAATTGAAACCTTGGTTCTCTATTGTCCTTTGAAATATGCTCCTGCAAGTACTTGATCCATCTAGTTGGGTATTTAAGGCCCAACAAAGTTCAGGTATATACTTGAGAGTGGTAAGAAGAAACAGGTGAAGTGTAGAAAAGGACTTGCTAGTCTATGCAGGCATGAATAGGCCAAGAGTAATACAAACATTAACAAATCCCAAAGTATTCGTGGCTGGAATATGTATCTTGGATCTAATGATACAGCATGGGAACTCTTTTTCCAGCTAGATTACATTGGATACAGACTTGCTTTGCTCCTAGTAGACCTGGGGAATCATGACAACCTTAACACCCTACAGCAGTGCTGCCTCAACTGTCTGAGCAGACATCTGTGTAAAGATAAGTTCCAGAGAAACTTAAAGACCTTCTACCTTACCATCTAGTTAACAAACTGGAAGCTGCTATTCTCTCACAGCATCATGTAGGTGCATGGGCTGGTAATCATCTCATAATAACTGGGAATTACTCCATGCATAATCCCTTCCACCTGATGGTAAATGGAAGATTACAAGTCCAGGAGAACTGTACCACTTAGCTGAACAATTCCAATATAATCATTTTCTTGAGGTATCCAAGTGTAATCGCTATGACAATAAGATATTCCATAGACCCGAGGTAGTAGCTAACCTTGATAAGAAGGAGTATCTTGACCCTAAGGCATATCCAGCAAAAGAAATAACACTACTGGATATTATAGAAACTCGCACCATCTCAAAGCAGCTGAATTAATCCTTGGTAGATATTACCACCCACTAGAGGAACACTCTACCTAACTCACACAAGCAGAGGAACAGATAACACATGAGTAGGGGCGATCTAATCCTAATACTTTTAGCCTATTCACTATAAAACCAGAGGTGCTACAAACAAAGGATCCGACTGAATCTGTCGATCACCCCTGACACTCTGTCGATCACCCCTGACACTCTCTCGATCACCCCTGACACTCTGTTGATCACCCCTGACCCTCTGTCGATCACCCCTGACACTCTGTTGATCACCCCTGACACTCTGTCGATTACCCCGGACCGTCGTCGATCACCTCTGACACTCTGTTGATCACCCCTGACACTCTGTTGATCACCCCTGACACTCTCTCGATCACCTCTGACACTCTGTTGATCACCCCAGACCCTCTGTCGATCACCCCTGACACTCTGTCGATCACCCCTGACACTCTGTTGATCACCCCTGACCCTCTGTTGATCACCCCTGACCCTCTGTCGATCACCCCAGACCCTCTGTCGATCACCCCTGACCCTCTGTCAATCACCCCTGACCCCCTGTTGATCACCCCTGACCCCCTGTCGATCACTTATGCCCCCTGTCGATCACACCCCTGACCCCCTGTCGATCACCTCTGACCCCCTGTTGATCACCCCTGACCCTCTGTCGATCACCCCTGACACTCTGTCAATCACCTCTGACACTCTGTCGATCACCCCTGACACTCTGTCGATTACCCCTGACCGCCTGTCGATCACCCCTGACACTCTGTCAATCACCCCTGACACTCTGTTGATTACCCCTGACACTCTGTTGATCACCCCTGACACTCTGTTGATCACCCCTGACACTCTCTCGATCACCCCTGACACTCTGTCGTCACCCCTGACCTCTGTCGATCACCACCCTCTGTCGATCACCCCTGACCACTCTGTCGACACTCTGTCGATCACCCTGACACTCTGTTGATCACCCCTGACACTCTGTCGATCACCCCTGACACTCTGTTGATCACCCCTGACACCTGTTGATTACCCCCTGACCGCCGCTGTCGATCACCCCTGACACTCTGTCTATCACCCCTGACACTACCCCTGACCCTCTGTCAATCACCCCTGACACTCTGTTGATCACCCCTGACACTCTGTCGATCACCCCTGACACTCTGTCGATCACCCCTGACACTCTGTTGATCACCCCTGACCCCCTGTTGATCACCCCTGACCCTATGTCGATCACCCCTGACACTCTGTCTATCACCCCTGACACTCTGTCGATCACCCCTGACACTCTGTCTATCACCCTTGACACTCTGTCTATCACCCCTGACACTCTGTCGATCACCCCTGACACTCTGTCAATCACCCCTGACCCCCTGTCAATCACCCTTGACTTCCTGTCGATCACCCCTGACCCGCTGTTGATCACCCCTGACACTCTGTCTATCACACCTGACACTTGGTCGATCACCCCTGACACTCTGTTGATCACCCCGCACCTCTGTCGATCACCCCTGACACTCTGTCGATCGCCCCTGACACTCTGTTGATCACCCCGCACCTCTGTCGATCACCCCTGACACTCTGTCTATTACCCCTGACCCTATGTCGATCACACCTGACACTCTGTCGATCACCCCGACACTCTGTCGATCACCCCTGACACTCTGTCGATCACCCCTGACCTACTGTCGATCACCCCTGACACTCTGTTGATCATCCCACACCTCTGTCGATCACCCCTGACACTCTGTCTATCACCCCTGACACTCTGTCTATCACCCCTGACACTCTGTCGATCACCCCTGAAGGGTCAGGGGTGATCGACAGGCGGTCAGGATGATCGACAGGGGGTCAGGGGTGATCGACAGGCAGTCAGGGGTAATCAACAGAGTGTCAGGGGTGATCGACAGAGTGTCAGGGGTGATCAACAGAGTGTCAGGGGTGATCGACAGAGTGTCAGGGGTGATCAACAGAGTGTCAGGGGTGATCAACAGAGTGTCAGGAGTGATCGACAGAGTGTCAGGGGTGATCAACAGAGTGTCAGGGGTGATCGACAGAGTGTCAGGGGTGATCGACAGAGTGTCAGGGGTGATCGACAGAGTGTCAGGAGTGATAGACAGAGTGTCAGGGGTGATCAACAGAGTGTCAGAGGTGATCGAGAGAAAGTCAGGGTGATCAACAAGGGGTCAGAGGTGATCGACAGGGGGTCAGGAGTGATTGACAGGGGGTCAGGGGTGATCGACAGGGGGTCATCGACAGGCGGTCAGGGGTGATTGACAGAGAGGCAGGGGTGATCGACAGAGGGTCTGGGGTGATCAACAGAGAGTCAGGGGTGATAAACAGAGTGTCAGGGGTGATCGACAGAGGTGCGGGGTGATCAACAGAGTGTCAGGGGTGATCGACAGAGTGTCAGGGGTGATCGACAGAGGGTCAGGGGTGATCGACAGAGTGTCAGGGGTGATCGACAGAGTGTCAGGAGTGATCGACAGAGTGTCAGGAGTGATCGACAGAGTGTCAGGGGTGATCGACAGAGTGTCAGGGGTGATCGACCAGAGTGTCAGGGGTGATCGACAGAGTGTCAGGAGTGATAGACAGAGTGTCAGGGTGATCAACAGAGTGTCAGGGATGATCGACAGAAAGTCAGGGTGATCAACAAGGGGTCAGAGGTGATCGACAGGGGGTCAGGAGTGATTGACAGGGGGTCAGGGGTGATCGACAGGGGGTCATCGACAGGCGTCAGGGGGTGATTGACAGAGAGGCAGGGGTGATCGAAGAGGGTCAGAGTGTCAGGGTGATAAACAGAGTGTCAGGGGTGATCGACAGAGGTGCGGGGTCAGGGGTGATCGACAGAGTGTCAGGGGTGATCGACAGAGTGTCAGGGGTGATCAACAGAGTGTCAGGGGTAATCGACAGAGTGTCAGGGGTGATCGACAGAGTGTCAGGGGTGATCGACAGAGTGTCAGGAGTGATCGACAGAGTGTCAGGAGTGATCGACAGAGTGTCAGGGGTGATCGACAGAGTGTCAGGGGTGATCGACAGAGTGTCAGGGGTGATCGACAGAGTGTCAGGAGTGATAGACAGAGTGTCAGGGGTGATCAACAGAGTGTCAGGGATGATCGACAGAAAGTCAGGGTGATCAACAAGGGGTCAGAGGTGATCGACAGGGGGTCAGGAGTGATTGACAGGGGGTCAGGGGTGATCGACAGGGGGTCATCGACAGGCGGTCAGGGGTGATTGACAGAGAGGCAGGGGTGATCGACAGAGGGTCTGGGGTGATCAACAGAGAGTCAGGGGTGATAAACAGAGTGTCAGGGGTGATCGACAGAGGTGCGGGGTGATCAACAGAGTGTCAGGGGTGATCGACAGAGTGTCAGGGGTGATCGACAGAGGTGCGGGGTGATCAACAAGTGTCAGGGGCAATCGACCAAGTGTCAGGTGTGATAGACAGAGTGTCAGGGGTGATCAACAGAGGGTCAGGGGTGATTGACAGTGGGATGTCGATCACCCCTGACCCTCTGTCGATCACCCCTGACACTCTGTCTATCACCCCTGACACTCTGTCGATCACCCCTGACCCACTGTCAATCACCCCTGACCCTCTGTTGATCACCCCTGACACTCTGTCTATCACACCTGACACTTGGTCGATCACCCCTGACACTTGTTGATCACCCCGCACCTCTGTCGATCACTCCTGACACTCTGTTGATCACCCCGCACATCGGTCGATCACCCCTGACACTCTGTCTGTCACCCCTGACCCTCTGTTGATCACCCCTGACCCACTGTCGATCACCCCAGACCCTCTGTCGATCACCCCTGCCTCTCTGTCAATCACCCCTGACTGCCTGTCGATGACCCCCTGTCGATCACTCCTGACCCCCTGTCGATCACCTCTGACCCCCTGTTAATCACCCTGACCCTCTGTCGATCATCCCTGACACTCTGTTGATCACCCCTGACACTCTGTCTATCACTCCTGACACTCTGTCGATCACCCCTGACACTCTGTTGATCACCCCTAACACTCTGTCGATTACCCCTGACCGCCTGTCGATCACCCCTGACACTCTGTCGATCAGACACTCTGTCTATCACCCCTGACACTCTGTCTATCACCCCTGACACTCTGTCGATCACCCCTGACACTCTGTCAATCACCCCTGACCCTTTGTCGATCACCCCTGACCCACTGTCAATCACCCCTGACCCTTTGATCACCCCTGACACTCTGTCTATCACACCTGACAATTGGTCGATCACCCCTGACACTTGTTGATCACCCCGCACCTTTGTCGATCACCCCTGACACTCTGTCTATCACCCCTGACCCTATGTCGATCACCCCTGACACTCTGTCTATCACCCCTGACACTCTGTCTATCACCCCTGACACTCTGTCGATCACCCCTGACCCACTGTCAATCACCCCTGACCCTTTGATCACCCCTGACACTCTGTCTATCACACCTGACAATTGGTCGATCACCCCTGACACTTGTTGATCACCCCGCACCTTTGTCGATCACCCCTGACACTCTGTCTATCACCCCTGACCCTCTGTTGATCACCCCGCACCTCTGTTGATCACCCCTGACACTCTGTCTATCACCCCTGACCCTCTGTTGATTACCCTTGACCCTCCGTCGATCACCCCAGACCCTCTGTCGATCACCCCAGACCCTCTGTCAATCACCCCTGACCCCTGTTGATCACCCTGACCCGCTGTCGATCACCCCTGACACTCTGTTGATCACCCCTGACACTCTGTCTATCACCCCTGACACTCTCTTGATCACCTCTGACACTCTGTTGATCACCCCAGACCCTCTGTCGATCACCCCTGACACTCTGTCGATCACCCCTGACACTCTGTTGATCACCCCTGACCCTCTGTTGATCACACCACCCCTGACGACCACTCTGCTCGTCCCCCAGAACCCTCTGTGTCGATCACCCCTGAACCCCTCTGTCAATCACCCCTGACCCCCTGTTGATCACTCCTGACCCCCTGTCGATCCCTTATGACCGACCCCCTGTCGTCACCCCTGACCACCCCTGTCGATCACCTCTGACCCTCTGCTATCACCCCTTACTCTTTTTGATCACCCCTGACACTCTGTCGATCACCCCTGACCCCCTGTCGATCACCCCTGACCCCCAGTTGATCACCCCTGACCCCCTGTTGATCACCCCTGACCCTTGTCGATCACCCCTGACACTCTGTTGATCACCCCTGACACTCTGCGATTACCCCTGCCGCCTGTCGATCACCCCTGACACTCTGTTGATCACCCCTGACACTCTGTCGATCACCCCTGACCCCCTGTCGATCACCCCTGATCCCCAGTTGATCACCTCTGACCCCCTGTTGATCACCCCTGACCCTCTGTCGATCACCCCTGACACTCTGTTGATCACCCCTGACACTCTGTCGATTACCCCTGGCCGCCTGTCGATCACCCCTGACACTCTGTCAATCACCCCTGACACTCTATTGATCACCCCTGACACTCTGTTGATCATTCCTGAGACTCTCTCGATCACCCCTGACACTCTGTTGATCACCCCTGACCCTATGTCGATCACCCCTGACACTCTGTTGATCACTCCTGACACTCTGTTGATCACTCCTGACCCCCTGTCGATCACCCCTGACCCCCTGTCGATCATCTCTGACCCCCTGTTGATCATCCCTGACACTCTGTCGATCACCCCTGACACTCTGTCGATCACCCCTGACACTCAGTTGATCACCCCTGACACTCTGTGAATCACCCCTGACACTCTGTTGATCACCCCTGACACTCTGTCGATCACCCCTGACACTCTGTCAATCACCCCAGACACTCTGTCAATCACCCCTGATCCTCTGTCGATCACCCCTGACACTCTGTTGATTACCTCTGACACTCTGTCTATCACCCCTGACACTCTGTCGAACACTGCTGACACTCTGTCAATCACCCCTGACCCTCTGTCAATCACCCCTGACACTCTGTTGATCACCCCTAACACTCTGTCGATCACCCCTGACACTCTGTCGATCACCCCTGACACTCTGTCGATCACCCCTGACACTCTGTCGATCACCCCTGACACTCTGTCGATCACCCCTGACACTCTGTCGATCACCCCTGACACTCTGTCGATTACCCCTGACACTCTGTTGATCACCCCTGACACTCTGTCGATCACCCCTGACACTCTCTCGATCACCCCTGACACTCTGTCGATCACCCCTGACACTCTGTCGATCACCCCTGACACTCTGTCGATCACCCCTGACACTCTGTCGATCACCCCTGACACTCTGTCGATTACCCCTGACACTCTGTTGATCACCCCTGACACTCTGTCGATCACCCCTGACACTTAGTCGATCACCCCTGACCCTCTGTCTATCATTCCTGACCCCCTGTCGATCATCCCTGACACTCTTCGATCACCTCTGACACTCTGTTGATCACCCCTGACACTCTGTTGATCATCCCTGACACTCTGTCGATCACCCCTGACACTCTGTCTATCATTCCTGACCCCCTGTTGATCATCCCTGACACTCTGTCGATCACCTCTGACACTCTGTCGATTACCCCTGACCGCCTGTCGATTACTCCTGACCCCCTGTCGATCACCGCTGACACTCTGTTGATCACCCCGCACCTCTGTCGATCACCCCTGATTCTCTGTCGATCACCCTGCCTCTGTGCCGATCACTCCTGACACTCTATTGATCACCCTGCCTCTTTGCCGATTACTCCAGACACTCTATTGATCACCCCTGCTGTTTGATGATCATTCCTGCTGTGAGTATTTCTACTCATCTCCCTCCAGTATCTCTAGTGCATTTGTTAGACACAACAACAACAACAACAACAACAAAGAGAGTGAATTGTTTAACTACAGTATGCTCTGATGAGTGTAATAAGTGCCCTATTCCATGCTAGGTATACTGATAAACAGAGGCAGGTGGTATTTCAGGCTATCAGCTTGCTCAATAATACGGCCTCACGCTAGTTCAGTAGTAATACAAATGTAATGGTAAAAAGTAGAAGAACATGAATAATTCAATAATAAGCTTCCATGGAAACATCCAAATACAGCACCAAAAACTCTATTTACCTTTCTCTCCTTTCTCAGTAACAATAAAACATTTTTTGAAATGTCTATTATAAATTTTAAAACCTCACAGGTTCTATTACAACTGACCTGCTCCACATGTCCATCGTCATGGTTTGCTCCTTGGCTGGCCACTTATTATATATTGTGATAGTACACCTTGATCCTTATTTAGTGATAATTACCGCTGTTGCATTTATACCATCAAAGTTTCTGCCATTTAGAAAATTTATAGCTTAAATAACAAAATTAATGTGCAACACTCTGAAACAGGAAATGGCCTTTGGGAGAAAGTTTTGTTAACAATCCACAAGAGCAGTGGATGAGAAACAGGAAATTACACTTCCTATGCCACTGCAGGGGTACAGTGATATTTTATTGATTTTGCCTGTTTTCTTAATTAGCTGATTGTATGGAATATAATTAGCAGAGTAATGTAAGATCAGGAACTTACTCATTAAGATTAATGTTGTTGTTGTTGAACATTTACATTTTAGTTTTAGTTATAGTTTTTTGACAAACAATATTTCAAGATTAATTTTTAGTTTTAGTTTTTCACTAGCAAAGACTACAATTTTAGTTTTAGTTTTTCCAATATACTGATTTCAGTTCTAGTTTTTTAGTTTTTCAAATTTACTATGACCATATCTTAGTTTTACTTTTGCATTTTTAGAATTCAATTTTTTAATTCAAATTTTTTTAAATTCAAGTCCACTGGTCATTTATCTTCTATCAGGTCACTAAAATTAGTCAGGTATATTTTTAGTTTCATCAGCTCTATGACTTTTAGCTTTAGTAGTTTTAGTTATTATCATCATGTGAAATTTAGTTGTGGTTAGTTGACTAAAATGTTTTAGGTATGACTAAAAGATTAAGTTTAGTTTTAGTTATAGTTAACCAAAACAACAACATAGATTAAGATCTAATCCTAGCTTTCCTCATACAGATTAGTGCCTTGGATTATTTAGCACTTGATCTAAAAAAACAAGGGGGGGGGGGGGGGGGGGGGGAGGGAGCAATGGAAGAATCATAGTTACAATTTACTTTCCTTTTGTTATAGCAAACATTTTTTTACAGTCTTCCTACCTCTCTTCACAACCTTTCTCAACACTTTCATACCAAAAAATCAAGCTAGATCAAACAAATTTTTTGGATACAGAGCTGTGAATCTTCTCCAGCATAAAAATGATTCCATGAATACTATTACTTTAAATAGACCTGTGTTGCTAGGTATGTTTATATCATTAATATTTAGAACTTCACTAGCCATTTTTAATAGAATTTATAACATAAACGTTTCGACACACTATACAGTGGCCTTCTTCAGTATGAATATGAAAAAGATACAATGCATTAACCCTAAGGGTGACAGAAAATAAATAAGATACAATGCATTAACCCTAAGGGTGACAGAAAATAAATAAACAGCTTTAACAATAACTAAGGAAACAAGCCCTTAAGAGTAGTTAGAATTGTGAATGAGGCAGTTGTACACTGTAGGCAATAAACCCTCATCTCTGTTCATTGAACTATTTCTCTTTTTTATTTGCCAAGATTCCAGATAACATCTTTGGTATAGATTAGAATGAGAATCTATGACCTTTGCATTATTCCAATCTATGACATGGTTGGACTTTACTGCATGCTCTGCAACAGCTGAGGTGAAGTAGGTGCTATCCGGTATAATGGCTCTCTTATGTTCTTTTAGTCTGTCTCCCAGTGTTCTCCCTGACTGTCCAATATAAGTGTGATTGCATGAACCACAAGGTATTTGGTATACAATGCCTCTCTTTTCTGACATGGGCACCTTATCCTTTGCATGAACCAATATTGTCTTCAGTGTCTGATGTGGTCTGAAACATGTCCTGATGTTAAGTGGTGTTAATATTCTTTTGATGCTCTCTGAAACATGCCTGATATAAGGTAGCACTACTGTCCCAATGGGTTCGTTATTGTCACTTGACTTCACACTTGTTGACATAGAATAATTCATTTTGATGACACTGGATGGATAACCATTGGTTCTTAGAGCATCCACAATATGATTTTTCTCCTTCTTTTGGTCGTGAGGACTTGTACAAATGTTGTTAGCTCTAATAAAAAGCGTCTTGGCAACTGCTACTTTATGAGCTAGAGGGTGGTGTGAGTCGAAACTCAAGTACTTATCCGTGTGTGTCTTCTTTCTATACACACTAGTTGAGAAGGAACCATCAGAGTGATGTGTAATATTGGTATCTAAAAAGGCCAACTGGTGATCTTCTTCCATTTCAAATGTAAATTTGATTGAGTCCTCAATAGTATTGAGATGTTCATGGAATGAGAGGACCAAGTCTTCAGGTAATGCTGTAAAGACGTCATCAACATACCGTTTCCAGAAAGATGGTGGTGAGTGGAAAGTAGACAGTGCTCTTTGTTCAATATCTTCCATAATCAGGTTTGCAACAGTTACAGAGACAGGAGAGCCCATCGCTGTACCGAACACTTGTTGGTATACTTCACCACAGTATGTCAAATATGTTGCGTTAAGACAAAATTCGAGCAATCTGACAATCTCCTGTGCTGTTAGAATAGTTCTCTCTTCTAGTGTCGAATCATCTATCAACCGTTGATAGGCTATCTCTGTAGCACGTTTCACTGGAACACTGGTAAAAAGAGACACGACATCAAATGAAATTAATTTAGTTTCTTGTGGTAGATGTTGTTCCACAATAAAGCTTGAAAAATCCTTTGAATTTTTGACATGAGAATCTGTTTTTCCTACTAATGGTGAAATGATTTTAACCAGATGTTTTGATAACTGATATGTTGGTGAGTTTATGAAGGAAACAATAGGTCTCAAAGGGATTCCAGGTTTGTGTATTTTTGGTAGACCATAAAAGAGTGGAGTTTTACCAGCTGAACTTCGGAGTTTATAATAAAGTCCTGGAGGTATAGAGCCTGACTTCTTTAATGACATCAAAATCTCATTCAATTTTCTCTCAATCCTTTTTACAGGATCTCTGTCCAACTTTTTGTAAGTTGTAGGATTAGATAACATGGTCCTAACTTTCAAATCGTATTGAGATTTGTCTAGAAGAACAGTAGCTCTGCCTTTATCTGCTGGTAAGATCATAACAGTATTGTCATTTCGCAACTCTTTTATGGCTTTCAATTCATCAGGTTTCAAGTTACTAGGTGGTGGCCTGGCTTTATTCAAAATTCCAATGATGCCAACTCTAGCTAAGCTTGCTTTCCCTTTATCTGCTTTTCTTAGACCATCTTCAACGGCTGCAACAATTTCAGGGATTGGAATCACTTTGGGTGATGGAGCAAAGTTGAGTCCTTTGGCCAGAACATTCTTCTGTGGTAATGTCAATGCTCTTGATGACTCATTCACCACCCACCTTTCGACGTTTGGTTTTGAATCATTAGAACGTTTGAGAAGTAAATCAAACTTTTTCTTCTGCCTATCTTTGCATATCTTAGTTGTTTGTTGATATGTTTGTTCCTTCAGCTTAAAAATTGCTGTCAGGTGAGAAATATAGCCAAAAGGACGAGTCGAAGTTTTTTACTAGCTAGAATCACTCAGACAGTGCGGTCAATCAGAAATTTGGAACATGATATTTCTTCACAACTCAGAGTTTTGGAAATCAATGTCGAACCTCATCACCTGACAGCAATTTTTAAGCTGAAGGAACAAACATATCAACAAACAACTAAGATATGCAAAGATAGGCAGAAGAAAAAGTTTGATTTACTTCTCAAACGTTCTAATGATTCAAAACCAAACGTCGAAAGGTGGGTGGTGAATGAGTCATCAAGAGCATTGACATTACCACAGAAGAATGTTCTGGCCAAAGGACTCAACTTTGCTCCATCACCCAAAGTGATTCCAATCCCTGAAATTGTTGCAGCCGTTGAAGATGGTCTAAGAAAAGCAGATAAAGGGAAAGCAAGCTTAGCTAGAGTTGGCATCATTGGAATTTTGAATAAAGCCAGGCCACCACCTAGTAACTTGAAACCTGATGAATTGAAAGCCATAAAAGAGTTGCGAAATGACAATACTGTTATGATCTTACCAGCAGATAAAGGCAGAGCTACTGTTCTTCTAGACAAATCTCAATACGATTTGAAAGTTAGGACCATGTTATCTAATCCTACAACTTACAAAAAGTTGGACAGAGATCCTGTAAAAAGGATTGAGAGAAAATTGAATGAGATTTTGATGTCATTAAAGAAGTCAGGCTCTATACCTCCAGGACTTTATTATAAACTCCGAAGTTCAGCTGGTAAAACTCCACTCTTTTATGGTCTACCAAAAATACACAAACCTGGAATCCCTTTGAGACCTATTGTTTCCTTCATAAACTCACCAACATATCAGTTATCAAAACATCTGGTTAAAATCATTTCACCATTAGTAGGAAAAACAGATTCTCATGTCAAAAATTCAAAGGATTTTTCAAGCTTTATTGTGGAACAACATCTACCACAAGAAACTAAATTAATTTCATTTGATGTCGTGTCTCTTTTTACCAGTGTTCCAGTGAAACGTGCTACAGAGATAGCCTATCAACGGTTGATAGATGATTCGACACTAGAAGAGAGAACTATTCTAACAGCACAGGAGATTGTCAGATTGCTCGAATTTTGTCTTAACGCAACATATTTGACATACTGTGGTGAAGTATACCAACAAGTGTTCGGTACAGCGATGGGCTCTCCTGTCTCTGTAACTGTTGCAAACCTGATTATGGAAGATATTGAACAAAGAGCACTGTCTACCTTCCACTCACCACCATCTTTCTGGAAACGGTATGTTGATGACGTCTTTACAGCATTACCTGAAGACTTGGTCCTCTCATTCCATGAACATCTCAATACTATTGAGGACTCAATCAAATTTACATTTGAAATGGAAGAAGATCACCAGTTGGCCTTTTTAGATACCAATATTACACATCACTCTGATGGTTCCTTCTCAACTAGTGTGTATAGAAAGAAGACACACACGGATAAGTACTTGAGTTTCGACTCACACCACCCTCTAGCTCATAAAGTAGCAGTTGCCAAGACGCTTTTTATTAGAGCTAACAACATTTGTACAAGTCCTCACGACCAAAAGAAGGAGAAAAATCATATTGTGGATGCTCTAAGAACCAATGGTTATCCATCCAGTGTCATCAAAATGAATTATTCTATGTCAACAAGTGTGAAGTCAAGTGACAATAACGAACCCATTGGGACAGTAGTGCTACCTTATATCAGGCATGTTTCAGAGAGCATCAAAAGAATATTAACACCACTTAACATCAGGACATGTTTCAGACCACATCAGACACTGAAGACAATATTGGTTCATGCAAAGGATAAGGTGCCCATGTCAGAAAAGAGAGGCATTGTATACCAAATACCTTGTGGTTCATGCAATCACACTTATATTGGACAGTCAGGGAGAACACTGGGAGACAGACTAAAAGAACATAAGAGAGCCATTATACCGGATAGCACCTACTTCACCTCAGCTGTTGCAGAGCATGCAGTAAAGTCCAACCATGTCATAGATTGGAATAATGCAAAGGTCATAGATTCTCATTCTAATCTATACCAAAGATGTTATCTGGAATCTTGGCAAATAAAAAAGAGAAATAGTTCAATGAACAGAGATGAGGGTTTATTGCCTACAGTGTACAACTGCCTCATTCACAATTCTAACTACTCTTAAGGGCTTGTTTCCTTAGTTATTGTTAAAGCTGTTTATTTATTTTCTGTCACCCTTAGGGTTAATGCATTGTATCTTATTTATTTTCTGTCACCCTTAGGGTTAATGCATTGTATCTTTTTCATATTCATACTGAAGAAGGCCACTGTATAGTGTGTCGAAACGTTTATGTTATAAATTCTATTAAAAATGGCTAGTGAAGTTCTAAATATTAATGATATGAATACTATTATCACCCTTCATTTAATTTCAATATCAGTAAATCATTACAATCATTTACTGATATTAAATTCCTCAAAAAATTCAATTTATCCTTAGATTAATAGACTAAACAAAAGAGAGCTTGGAGCTATCTATTCTCCTTTCAGTTTTTGACACAATTCAAAGTGTAAAATAGTTATTGAATAAGGTTGACTTGTTGGTGAGTTAATGAGAAAAATATACTTCATTGTTACACTTAGTACTGAATTGTGCTACATTTTAGCACATATTATAGTGAATAGAAACCAAGGTCTCTATTGTCCATTGAAATATGTGCCTGCATGAGCTTGATCCATCTAGTTGGGTATTTATAGCCTAACTTAAATCAGCTATATATTTGAGAGTTACAAGTAGAAACGAAAAAAGTGAGAGGAGGGACTTACTGCCATAAATATGCAAAGTATAATCACTAATGTTACCAAATCCCAAACTATACATGGGTGGAACTTGCTCATTGGATCTCGTGATACAGCAAAGGCACTCTTTTCCCAGCTAGATCACATAGGATACAGATTTGCTTTGCTCCTCGTAGACCTGGGAAATCATGACCACCTCAACACCCTAGAGCAGTGCTGCGTCCATTATCTGAGCAGACATCTATGTAAAGATAGAGTTCCAGAGGAACTTAAAGACTTTCTACCTCACCATCTAGTTAACAGACTGGAAGTTGCTATTCTCTCACAGCATCATGTAGGTGCATGGGCTGGTGATCGCCTCTTAATAACTAGTTTAATCTCCATGTACAATTACTTTCCACCTGATGGCAAATGGAAGACAGGAAGGGCAGGAGAACTGTACAATTTTGCCAAACAATTCCAATATAATCACTTTCTTGAAGTATCCAAGTGTAATTGCTGTGACAACAAGATATTCCATAGACCTGTGGTAGTAGCTAACCTTGATAAGAAGGAGTACCTCGACCCTAAGGCATATCCAGCTAAAGAAACAACACTACTGGATATTATAGGAACTCGCACCATCAGTGGTGTCATGGCAGGACTGTTTCTGAAGCTAATCCAAAACATTTCAATATTTAATTTGTATGCAAGTAAGACATCTCTTTCATGGGCTGGAGACAGAATCATTATATGTCCGCTGGAATCTTTAGAAAATATGGAAGCCTACTTTGATACAAGCAATCCTGATGATGTACTATCATACAGACAAAAGGCCTATGGTTTATGAAAATAATGATACATGATCAATAAACATGCATTTTTAAAATTACTTAATTATAAATTTCAACAAGTTATGATGAGTTGAGTGAATGTAATGAAGTAGTTGTATCATTGGGTATACGTAAGTCTATAACCAGGAAATGCAATAGTTTAGAGAAGCAATTAAAATAAATAAATGAAATCTTTAAAAAATGTCAAGTGCTAGTTAGTATGTTGAGCCAATTATTTTAACTATATGGTCATTTTTCTGACCTCTATCCCCTAGTACCACTCATTCTCTCCTTAGTCTGCAAACTAAAAATGAAGCACCAAAGGTGCGAACCGTCAGCGCTATTAAACACTACCTATAGCTACTACAATATAATCTCCTTCCAAAAGAACAAGCAATCTGTTTGAGGTGGTATCGAAATAGTTTGACCAATGAAAATGGTATATGGAAACGCTGTCTTCATAAGAAAAGAAGCTAAACTAGCCAGAAACACTCATGCTCACGTGATTATGACGTGCCGCTAAGGGGTGTTGCCCCTAAAAGCTGGTACCTACGCAGTGTTGAAAGATTCGCGTTTTCTCAACGATCAGCACGAAGTTAAAAAAAGGTAGTACAATGAAAGGTCGTTTCCTGAGTAAGTTCATACCCAAATCAACTGTTAATTTTCAGTAATCTCCAAAATCAGAGCGTGACAGACAGACAGACAGACAGGACGACCACTATAACCCTATCGCGCATGCGCACTGAGGGTTAATTACTGTACTATTATTATTAGCTATAATTATTCATAACGCAAGCAAGTTTTCTACCTCTAGGCTAAGCTAAATCTCTACTATACCTTTCAGAATTTTCAGTGTTTCACCTCTACTACATTTCTTGAGCCCAAGTGTGGTGCTTAGCCCCACACTGAAGTCAAATTTCAGCAACTTGCCCAGTTGAATTACACATAACATAAGGTACCACAGTAGAGACTCTAAAATAGCTGGCTATGCTTTGTCAAGCAATAAAGATTGAAGTGACTATACTCACCATGTAATTCTGCTAGAAAAAGGACTCATTATCTGCTATGTGTTGCTGGTTGAAGAAGGAAATGATATTGCAAACACTCAAATCTCAAAACAGCTGAATTGATCTGTGCTAGATATCCTCACCCTTCATAGTCTCCTTAAATTTGCTCCCAACCCATTCCTGATCTCTACCATATTCCTTCTGCTCACTCAATTTTCCATAGACTCACTTTCATTGCTTACGTACTCACTTTCTTAAATACTTACCAACTTACTTTCTTACCTACTTTCATACCTACCTACTTTTTATATCTTAATTGATTAATTAATTGTTGATTATTTTATATACATATACATTATTTATGTATTTTTGTGTGTTTGTTTGCTTGGGAATGGATGTGCAGATTAAACTAGACCTATCTTGGCTAAACTGAATTATTAAAAAAAAAAAAAAGGAAAAAAAAGGGCACAGTTCAAGGTGTAAATTAGTAATTGAATAGGGCTGGCAGGTGGACTAGGTTTTGAGCGATCAATCTAGCCAGGTATAGCTATATAGCCTAAATGAATCAAGTATATATTAGAGAGTTGTAAGAAGAAGCACAAGGAGTGTAAAACATGAACTTCTTGATGAGTTTCGATATTTTCCAAATGATTCCAGTGAATATAATATGACTTACAGCTAAAACGTTGGGTTAAGTTTTAATTGAACATATAGCTACTGGTAGTAAAAGTTAGTGACAAAATCAAACTGGAAAGAATAAAATCTGCTAGCTTATTATTCATAGTAAAAGATGAAGACATTTTTATGTTACTTTTTAAAAGTGTATTGCAGAAGATTAAATTCCATTCCTGTAGTACATATAAAATAAAATACACAATAAAATTAATTTGGTCTTCAACACATCCTGAGTACTATCAAGTGATGATAAACTTTGTAAATTAGAGCTAATTATCCCACACAATATAAAACATTAAGAGGTGGAAATTAGCACACCTCTATTGGTACAAGTGAACATAGCATACCACAATCACTAGCTTGTCATTGATACTTGATCTACTTGTACCTATGCAAGAACACTCATTCCAGTAGAATACATAAAGTACAGCTAGAATTTAGAATACAAACAGGAGTGGAGAGGAATGTGGGTCTCCTCTGCTGCTCAGGTACTCCCAAGTGCTGAGAAAACCACACTAGGAGAATTTTCTCTATCAGTTTGCCCAACTTGACTAATAACCAGAGAAATTTAGGTTTTCTGTCTTATCCAAGTAAGTAATGGTTCATGAGAAAATACTCTGTGACTGATGCTAGGCACAAGGGTAAATATATCCAGGGCTCAGCCCATAGAAAAAGTGACATAAAAATAACAGAGACACGTAACTAATACAGAACACAAATGAACACACAACAGACACTAGTTGCTAAGAGCACACATTATAAAGCATGCAACAGTCAGTCACTGTGACTCCATCAAGTAATGTGAAATAAGTTTATTGGGGCTTGACAAGAAAAATAGAAATACTGGTGTCTTGGCAATGAGTCAACCATACGAATTTGTTAATATTACCAAATCTCAAATGTTACCATTGTGGACGTTCAGGCTCAGTTCTACTTGCAACATTCGACCGGTAAATGGAACCGGGAGTGACTTGGCTTTGCTCATTGCAGACATTGGTAATCATGAGAATCTTAAGTCTCTAGAACAGTGCTGCCTCCACTCTATCAGTAGAATGTCTTGTGGGTACGGAATACCAAGAGCATTGAAAGAACTCTTACCTTCACATCTAGCAACCAAACTGGAAATTGCTTATCTTTCACAGCATCATGTAGGTGCATGGGCTGGTGATCGCCTCATTATAACTGGGAAATACTCCCAATATAGTCCCTTTCCACCTGATGGAAAATGGAAGATGGGAAAAAGAGGAGAATTGTATAATTTGGCTACAACATTCTCCTGGAATCATTACTTTGAAGTGGAAAGTAAATGCAATATGCATTTGGAGATGTACGAAAGAAAAATATTTGATAAATCTATTGTAGTTGCTAATCTTGACAAGAAGGAATATCTTGATCCTCAGGTATATCCAGCTCAAGAAGCAACACTGTTAGATGTGATAAAAAGCCACAACTGGTGCAGCGGTGTCTTGGCTGGACTATTTCTCAAAATACTCCATTCCACGGTGCCTAATGACATTGGGGTTGAGTTTCCCGGCAAGTGGGCAGGAGACAGGATTGTTATATGTCCACTGAAATCCTTAGAGGATGAAGACACGTACACGGACACTAGCAATCCTGATGATGTCATCAAGATAGATTTTTCAAGTTTTCATTAGCAGCCCAGTTGGAGAATGGAATAAAA
>WLWD01004473.1_pt1 | contig 27270 bp, 25 predicted proteins | sample 6712731 | NCBI WGS metagenome assembly WLWD01 (sample SAMN12718690, study PRJNA576275) | sponge metagenome | isolation source: marine sponge | host: Mycale hentscheli | place: New Zealand: South Island, Marlborough, Capsize Point | collected 2014-11-01
CCGATGGTTCCAACACGAAATTTCAATTCAAGTGGTGAACTTCTCACCATAAACCATAACTACCACATACTGCAAATCTGCTGTATATTGCTGGAAATTATTTGCTCACGTGATTACGACATGACAAAAGGGGACTTTACCCACAAATGCTTGTACCTATGCAGAGCTGATAGCTTCGTGTTTTCTAAAAAATCTAAAAAATCAGCCCACAATTTTAGACAGTAGCACAATATAATAGTCTTAAATCATCTTTCCAAGTTCATACACAAGTCAATGGTTAATTGTCCATTATCACCAAAACCAGAGCATGACAGACAAACAGACAGACACAACAACTACTATATCCCTCTCGTGCGTGAATGAAATTCAATCAGTATTCAAACCAATTTTAAAAGTGAATTAAAGAGTCGTGAATAGATCAGATCACTTAGTATCATCCACAAACAATTATGGAACTGGATAAAGTATTTTCAAGCTAGCACTGGCTTGAATACTTCACAATCCTTACCTATGCCGCAGAGCTAAAGGAATAGCTCAAGTAAATTTTATAAAAAAATTAAAAAAACAAAGAAAAAACAACAACAGATCACACTATAGCTTTGCTAAAGCATACTAAACCCATACATATTTAATACATATGGTCTATATAACAAAATTTCCATTCATTACATCTGAGTATGTCTAGCCTCTTCTCTTGCTCATTAATTATTGTAATTAATTAATTAATATTTGAAATCTATTTCTATTGTATTAGAAACAAATTGACCACTACGTGGATAATTGCTACGACTCTATTGGTATATTCCTCTGTATCCATGTCAACTTGCGATACCAAGCTATCATGAAGAGGCGTAACATTACTGCTCTGGATAGGTAAGCGCACTTCAGAAGGCCACGCCCATATCATAAGTATAGGAGAATGTAAAAAAAATAAAATAAAAAAAAAGTTCTAAATAAGGGACACAATTAGAAAGGTAATCCAAAATCTTCTACAAATGAATTAAAATTATCTACCCAAGCAATTTGTACTAAAAACACTATAAGGCATAACTTGACTTTTATAACAGGTGAAGTTACTTTTTTAGTTTCTCATTCACTATAATTATGCTCTGTATGTTTGCCTGCAGGTTTAGTGAGGAGTTATTGAAGTTGCTGTGGCCGAGGTTCTATCTAATCTTGGACATGAATGTAGCCAGTATTAGAGACACCGATCCATCCAGACTAGGCAACATAGACACAAGACCTCACTATGTGAGTTCACCTCTCTCAGTGTGGGGGCAGGGTATAATCACAATACTCCTTCATTAATGTGGCTAATGACTTGACCTCTACTCGGATAATGCATAGTTCATCAGAGTTTACATACACCGTGGGAAATGGAGGCGTTTCAAGTAGCCTTGTTTTCATTTTCTAGACAAAGTTATCACTTTCTGCAGGGTTCACACCTACGTAACTGGTGAAATATTACACACACGCCCAACACACACACACACGCACTTGCTAAAGAGCAGTCACATTATCAATGTTGTCATTACAAACATTATGTGAACAGATTGATTAGTTGTCCTGGTAATAATAGCTAAATAGTGTTACATCAAGAAGTTCCACGTTTTATCTATACCCTTAGGTATAACATATATTCTATTATCTTGCCCCATGTATGTGTGTGTGTGTGTGTGTGTGTGCACGTGTATGTAGGTGACGCGCCGTTATGCTGAGTTCTCAGGAGCCATCGTTAGTATCAATCAAAGCCACCCGGATGAAAGAGTTTCCAAGAGTTTGTCTGCTCTTCAGCAAGAAGTGGAGAACTTCATTTTGCGGATGGCGGCAGAGTTTCCTGACAGGAAGGAGCAGCTGGTGTTTCTCATTAATAACTATGACATGCTCCTAGCTGTTCTGTCTGTGAGTCAGGAGATTAATTAATAACCCAGGGTTATATTAATAACTATGACATGCTCCTAGCTGTTCTGTCTGTGAGTCAGGAGATTAATTAATAACCCAGGGTTATATTAATAACTGTGACATGCTCCTAGCTGTTCTGTCTGTGAGTCAAGTTTATTACACAGATGACTGTATCTTGCTGGTTCTGTAGTTTTTTTAAGCCACCAAGCTAGGGTCCATGCAAGTATATTGTATTAATTGTAATTTATTATGTGTGTATGTATGTGTGTATGTATGTGTGTATGTATGTGTGTATAGGAACGTACATCAGAAGAATCCAATGAGTCTGAGAGTTTTAAGACTCTAATGCAAGCGCGCACACAGGAATTCATAGATGAGGTAACTGCTATATTTTCACTTAAATCTAAATGTACAATACATCATAAATGTGTATGGCAAATTATGATGTGTGTAGGTTCTCTCTCCCCATTTCGGAGGCATCCTGAGTTTTGTGAAGGACAATGAAGCCTTACTAGATCGAGGTCAGAAGGACAAGGTACGTGTGGATGAGAGGAGAGTACAGCAGTTGGTAAGGGGTTTTGCTGCCAATTGGAAGAAGTCTATTGAGGAACTTAACCAGGACATCATGCAATCCTTTACCAACTTCAAGAATGGAACTGCTATACTTCAGGTAATAATGAGGTATAGCTACCATATTGTATATGCATTCTATCTCTAAATGTTCCCGTTGCTATATTTTTACTAGGTGTACAAACTTGGTAATTGTGCACTTTTTTTTTTTTTTTTTTTTTTTTTTTTGCCTATGTATAGCTACTGTAACTGTGCATACTATCTGCCCGAGGGTATAACTGTTAGCTATGTAGTATTAGATCAAGGACGGGTAAAACAGTTTTATCACAGTATGTCTCTGAACTTGATATATTGCTGTAGATTATATAATGTATTATAGGTGCATGAATAGTAAACAATGAATATTAATTTGGTTAGTTGTTCTGAGCAAGTATTGTTCTCCAGTATCCATTTGCATCTTCACCACTAAACTTTTTTTCCAATAATTTAATGTGACTGGATCTTGCCGCTCCAAAAGGACTGTTGGATAAGTGTCAGTTTCTGCTTTCTCTCCAAGTATTGAAAGTAGTTACTCATTTAGTAGCATCCTGAGTCTTCTTTGAAACGCTTTTTAAAACCAGCTTATATATTTCTTTACTTGTGCTGTAATTAAAAAAAAAAATTTTCTGGCATAACTGGCGAGAATTTAGTACCACTGTCTGTATTGTGCTGTCTTATAATCGTAGGTAAACTTAGTTGCTACTAGTAGGAACTGAGCATGTGTAGACCTGATCTAAAATAGTTAGAGCATGTTCTTAGTGTCTAGTGGGTTTAGTTCACTCAGTGTGTATGTGTAGTCTGTAAATATATACTGTTTGTGGTTGTGTGTGTGTACGTGCTTGTGTGTGTGTGTGTGTGCGTGTGACAACAGGGAGCATTGGCACAATTGATCCAGTACTACCACAGGTTTCAGAAGGTATTGTCCCAGCCTCCCTTCCGAGCTCTCTCCATCCGCTCCGAGCTAATCAACATCCACCATCTCATGGTAGAAGTCAAGAAGCATCGTACAGCTTTCTGAACATGTGCCAGTACCTTGACCTCTGTTAGATCAATAATAGACTTCTTTCAGTCAATTAATGTATTTTTTTTTTCTCCTAAATTATTATTATATCAGAAATTATCTTTGATGCACGCTAGCCTCAAAATACGGTGGGAGGCACTAGCAGCAGTGTAGCTAGTGGCTTTTTAAAATTATTTCTGGATTGTTGCTTCTACAAAGTGGGCTGGGCTGAGACTTGTAGTATATGAGGTACATAATGTCTTTGGGTCACTTAATAAAGTACAGGGCCAGTCTAGAGTCAATATAGCACGCTCGTTACCCTTGGATATGATAGTAACTATAGTAGACCTTGACACAATGACATTCACATAGCAGCTGAACCTTGGATAGACAATCACGTGATGATTGATCAGTTACTTTCGCAACATTCTGAAGTAGTCCATCAACACGGACCCTTCAGTGCTAAGGCACAGGTGGTATAGTTCATGTGATTGCCCTTATGTATGTATTTATTCATTAGCCATGTATTTATGAAGTTGAGTTCATTCAAATATGTATTTCATTTTGATGGAATTAGACGGAATTAACGTGTTTGCTGTACATAATTCCATTGAAATAAAAAGAAAATTATTTTTAACTACTAGATGATTGTCTCCATCTTCTGTTCCCAAATGAACCCAGTGACTCCTCAAACATCAAGTTGAAGAGACACAGTGACCCATGACTGACAATTGAAGAAAAGCCTGACTCCTGGTAAGCATCCTCACAAGTTACTGTTTCTCCTTAACCTTGTTTAAATGTACGTGTGTACAAGTTCACGCACATACAAATTAATTGTCAATGATTCAAAACGTCAATTAGCATTTGATATAATCGGTAAGTTTCCATAAATACAGAGTAAAAAAATGTTTATAAAAATAAATGATTCTTGGTTGCTGTCTGAATGAATACTTGATTAAAATACCATATCCCTGCCTTCCTTCACATCAGACGACGGGCCGTCTTCTTTCGTTTGGAGTGTCCACTTACAAATGGCGGGTACATGAGAGCTGCTAGCTCCAATAGAGGAATGGCCGGGTTGGATGCCACCATGGCGAGTAGACGACAGAACTCAGTTCCAAATGACTCCACCAACTCTGTCCTGATGACGTGGGGCTGGTAGCGGAATCCTCCCGCTAACGAGTCGTTCAGGTCGTAACTCTCCCACAAGACAAGCTGCGGAAGGAAGTGGAAACAATATTATATGGAACCTGGATCATTCTATCAAATTGCCATAGTAACTATAGTGAAACTTTGCTAATTTAAATAAGTTAGATTAGGATATCGTGGATGTGCTGTGTTTAGGAATCTGAAGCCTTGAGCTGTAGCATCTGAGCCTAGTGAGGACGCTACTCGAAGGCCAAATTCCTAAACGTTCCTGATTCATATGTTCTAGAACATTGCAATGGCTAAATTATAAATAAACAAACAAAAAAATTGTGACGGTAAAGTCTAGAGTTTCTCAAACAAATATGATACAGGAAGTCTAGAGTGTAGCAACAAATGTCCAATTTACTAGAGTCTGAGCATGAGTTTACTAGAGTCTGAGCATGAGTTTACTGGAATAGAATCATGTAACGAATCAATCAGATTGCCTGCATGTGACTAGCTGCATTATAAAACCTCAACAATTAGAGTTTTGTTAGGTCCATCTATTTCATGTTGTTCACAGCTAAGGTCTAAAACTAGAGGTGGTCATGATGTGCCGCTCGCCAATTAGTGACTCTTGTTATATTTTCCTAGTATAAATGATTTATATCTTGATGATCTCATATTTATTCACACGCTATCTCGTAATAATTATTCTAAGAGCTAACGGAAGAGAGAGAGAGAGCTTGCTGTGAACTTGTTAGGGTCTCCATGTTAAACAGTCGAACTTCCAACCGTTACTGACGTACGTGATCTAAACATTTCAATCCACAGGCTTCTTTAATACAATTTAACATTTATGTGCGACGCTTTGTGCCCAATTTTCCTGTGTACGGTCATTTATGTGATTGGCTGAAACATTTCTGAAACTGTAGACTATAATAAAAAGATTAAGTTTCTTAAGTTTATTTGTTTGTTTGTATAAGTCCCCTTTGCCATATTGGTGCAACTGACTCAGCTCCACCCCCTAATTTACCACCTATTGATTGTCACTTGAATGCTACAGTATCAGAACTGTTTACGTCAGAGCCCGACATTGTTGTGCTATAAACACTATCAGACACACCCACCTCCAAATGAGTGTCGTCATCCATCTTGCTGTTGACGGGCATCAGGAAGCAGTTGGAACCAATCCTCGACAGGCCTTTTTTTACCACGCCCACTGCCGTGTCCACATAAAAGTAGTCATTGGGATTGGAGAGTTGAACCACCTCGTTGTGGCGCAGGAAAGAGAACTTCACTGGCAACCCATGGACTAAACCACACTGTGGGAATTAATAACACATACAGCTAGGTCTTACTTTACCAAATTCCTCAGTATTCCAAACTCTATTTATGTACATGTAAATGATTTGATCTACAAACAAACATCGGAGCACCATTTTGAATACAAGATTAATTGAAAATAAGAGCACATTTTTCTCGCTCTAACAGCCAATATTATGTTAATTAAAACTTAACCTACATTCTGACTTTGTAGGGTTAAGTTTTAGTTAACATAATATTGGCTGTTAGAATGAGAAATATTTGCTATTATTATAAACATCCTCCGAACAAAATAAGAAAAAAAACAAAAAAAAAACAATCGCAAGCTAGAGTCATAATTGAGGTTTTAATGACTTGAATTTCTAATTTTATTTGTTAAATTCTTCCAATTTGATATAATTGTGATGCTAAATTCCCTGCATGAGTTATCTCTTCTCACTAAAAACTAAACACTTTCCTGCATTTAGCTTCTTTTTTTCTTTTCTTATTTACTTTGGAGGATATTTGATGAAATATTGAGAATGATTGACTTCTGTGTGTGCGTGTGATAACTATGGTACCTCTTCAGCGATGGACTGAAATGGGTGGTGACCGTGTCTGTTGGCCAGGGTCAAGGTTCGGTTGAGATCGCCAAGGAAGTCAGTGAACGTCTCGCTGGAGCTCAGGGTCACGCGGATGCCAACATCTAAAACAAGAGCCATCAATTACGGAGTAAACATGAACGGTTCTGAAATCAATTGAACATAAGCTTCAATGTAGCTATTTATGCATCTAATAAACCAGCTCATAGTGACCAATCATATGTGGTATGAGTACAAGTGAAGCAATTCTCTACCATGAGCACAAGCAAGCAAGCACAATCAAGTTTATTTCTTGAATATACTTGAAAATAATAGCACGGTAGATTAAGTGGCAAATAATAAATATAAGTTGCACAATTAATATTGAGCAAATGTTGTCTTTACAAGTGGCTCGTGTGCTACTAAGTCTGTGTATAACAACTCACAATTCCAACAGAGCATGTCATACTTACCGTTAGTGAGGGGTCCAAATAAGCCCTCCGTGTCTACAGGTTCAGAGTGCCTCAGGGAAACCTCCACTCCTATGAGGAATGTCCCGACGTCTAGCTTGGCACCTCTCCTCTCACCTCTCATTCGAGGGGAATCCCCCGCCCCCACAGCGGGATTAAAGCTGCCTTCATTAATGGTTCTGCTTGGAATGGCGGTCAGGGAGTCATTTCCTGGCAATCTGTCTTGGGAACCTCGTGGACTGAAGTTTATGCCGGCCTTTCTGAGTCGACTTGATAACAAACTGGTGTCTCTGGCGGTATTGTAGAGTTGGGTATGACTCGGCCGCTGGCCCCACCCCCTGCAGCAGCGAGCGAGCAGCAGGATATAGACACCGAGTGCGAAAAGGCTCAGGTGGTCTTCACTCTTGATAGTTCGAGCTTTGTGCGATTCCGAAAATAGAAGATTAAATTCTTCGCATATTACGTCTTCAATCTAAGACAAAATTGGCAGGGAAGTGGGAGGGGGAGGAGGGGCAGGGCAGGGCAAGGGTGGTGGAGTGGGAAGGTGATTAATTATTTTTTAATATAATAATATTAACAATAATAACCAAATGACAACAAAAACAATAATAATAATATAATACAAAAACAAATGCTTAATCTCATTTCGGAACTTTTCATCTCATCTTGGTTCACAGAAATCACTACACTAGTTTACCGACTGTCTCAAACCATTAAACAATGGATCTTGGTTATTATTTATTTTTCTCAATTAACACTAAAATTCCAGCATACAATGCTGTATATGCATGTCTTATAGAATGCAGCACAAAAATGTTCATGAGTGGAATTCAATGGGCACGTGCACAAACTATTCCCCTCTCTGCACTTCTATTGATAGGAATAGTTGTCAAAAGCGAACTAGTGGCACGTGGTTATGTCATCCAAAGAATCTCTTTATTGAGTTTTATAACTTAAGTAGGCCCCCAGGCAAGAGCCTCTGTATACAGATAGATATATCCTTCATAGAGTACTTGTTAAGTTTTTTCTAAACATGTCCATTTATTTTTTTTTCCGTTTGATCTAAAATTATTTTCCAATTACCTTGATAAAGTGGAACTTTGTTTTAGGTCCCAGTAATGTCTCTCTACTCACTCCCACATCACCAGCAGCCCCGCCCATCTGCCTCCTTCCTGTCATTGGTCGGTTCCTAGTTGCCGTTAACGGCCTCAGGCGTGAAGTCTGCGGCCTCCCGCGCGGACCCAAGTTTTGCAGCGCCGGCAGCTTATCACCGAGACCTGAAGGGATTCTGACAGGAGGAACCATTTTCATCCGGTTCGTTCCTCTCGACCGCTTGATGGTGGTTGTAACAACTGCCTCCCAGAATGCATACAGGCTTTCCCGTGGAGCCATGAGGAGGAGCTGCCTCTCTCGGAGAGCCACTTGTTGAAACTGGACTCGAGCGGCGACCATTGGAGAGAACTCTGTGCTCACGTCAGCTGTCGTGGCTGCTGCCCTCCTCTTCAGCAGAGCAGCCGCAGGATCTCGAATGTTGTTCTTTCGCCTCTCCTTCTCGTACGCGTCCATGACACCTTGCCTCTTCTTCTCGGCTTTCCGAGCAGTGAGAGATGGCCGGTAGTTGGCGCACTTTTCCAGTTTCCCGTAGCAGTCCGTAAGCTGCTGCACGAACAGGCAAGACGACCAGAAGTCGCAAATGATTCTCGGAAAAGACAGCACCAAGGTGTGTCTGGCGCTAGACACTGAGACGAGTTTTGCCCTGAGCAGCGGCTGAACTTTCTGCTCGTCGGCCGAATTACCTGCCATGCCCACTATTGGAGGCAAATGTGGGAGTTGGCTAATCCGTGTCATGTCAGGATCTTGACCGATGCCGTCGTTGTCCTTACTGATGCCATTATTTGGTGGATGGTCGCTGGCAAACGACACCATCCTCCTGCGCGACTGCTTGGCACCTGCGCCGGAGATCGTCGGGGAGTTCTTGGCACTGGCGTTGACTAAACTGAGCACGCCCGTCAGAGCATCAATTTCGGAAGTGGGAGTGGCACATTCCTCGACAGAAATGGGGAATAGCTTGCGGCGAGCGTTGAGGATGAGGTCATCTGCTTGCTCGTGACCCACCACGGGCATGTCCAGTTCAACCCGTTTGACGCCTAGACACACAAAGCAACAACACACATAACATCATGATTGATCAAGTTAGTAAAAACTATCAACTAATTTAATTACAACAATAACAATTGCAAAATTATTTCAGAGTAAAAGTACAAGATATTAAATAAATAGATAGAAACTTTCTCACCTAAAGGGGTCTGGAAAAAAAGCAAAGGAAAAAAATGAAAAATCTTGGTTGTCGATAAGACATTAACATATTAAATTAAGATATTAAGTGTTAGTATGTTATTGGTGATACTTATATCTTTCCTCAGAATGTGGTTGTAATTTTAGACTAAGTATACATTAGGACTAACCGTTTGTCCAATTATAAAAATTCGAGATTATTTGAGTTAGTTTGTTGTAGTTGGTGTTGAGCGAGTGAAGTAACTGAAAACTCTCTCTCTCTCGCGCGCGCGTAACTCCAGGAAACTTTAGGTTTAAAATATAGCTACACATGTGGGTTTAATAACTTTGATGGAACGTGTAGCTCTTGTGATGCATACCACTGTCCATCTTTAGTTCTGTGGCACAAGAAAAGTTTCTTCCAGTGTTCATTATGATCATAAGACTTCAAATTGTACCATTATCAACTTTCACTTTTGTGTACTCAAATTAAAAAAATGGCGGGCTCCAATGAAGATTGACTGACTTGATTGATTTATGAATTATTTACGAAAAAAAGTCAATTAATATGCTCAGAATTATCCAATAGAGACACTTTATGCGTAAATTAATTTAAAGCTTCATACCCGTCATTACTGCACTATCTACTAGTGGTGTGCTTGAGCACAAATGGCGAGCGAGCCTTTAACTACACTATTGTTAAATTTGATTTTAACAACTAACACTCAAGCTATTAAAACTAGTGATGTGCTTGAGCACAAATGGCGAGCGAGCCTAAAGACTATAATATTTTTATATGAATGATTTTGACTTCTAACACTAAAGCTACTGAAAATAAGGTCCAGTTTGTTTATTTAGCATACAGGGTAAAGGGATTTCAGTGCCATAGTAACAACTAACACTCTGCAACTGCTTGAATTGAAGGAAAAACAACAACAACAAAACAATACACGTTATTTAAAAGTTTTCTTTGTGATATTCTTTAGCTAAGTAGTGGTTGTAACACACAATGCTTTGACACAACTGGACATGCACCTACACAGACTTACCTTCGCAGTAGTCTAGTGGACAATATATTTTCAAATAAATACTGTTGCGCACGGCTTATAACCATGACAAAGAGCGCATTGACTTACCATCGCCACTAACTCGAATAGAAATGGAAGTCCCTTAAGTTTTCAAGTTTTAACTGCACCCGCAAAAGAATTCAAAAAGGTAAACAATTCAATTTCTAGGGTGATACGGGTACTGATCGATAAACCAGAGGATTCTGTTTAGTGCAATTTTGGACGGGGTCGGCAACCGAACTAACACAAAAACGCGAGGGTCAAAGTACAAAAATGCCTTACGTACGTCCATACATATATACAAATAAATAAATAAATAAATAAATAAACTAACATCCCCGATTTTCGATTGTGTTACCCCTGTAAGTGTCTCGCTCGCTACGCTCGCTCGCCAATAAAGTCGAGTTTTTAAATTACGTATGAGGTAAAAGGGGTTTCAATGTCATAGTAACCGCTCCCGCAACAGTTTGAATTGAAAAAGAAGCAACAAAATCAAATCATGTTATTTAAAATTTTCTTTGCGATATTCTTAATAGTAGTTGTAACGCACAATACTTTCACACAACTGAGCATACCTACGCAAGACTTACCTTCGTGGTTCGTCTAGTGGACACTGCATTTTTAAGTAAATACTGTTGAGTAGGGCTTATAACTGTGACAAATAGCGCATTAACTTACCACCTCCACTAACTCGAATAGAAATGGAGCTCCCATAAGATTTTGAGTTTTAACTGCACCCGCAAAACAATTCAAAGCCGTAAACAATCCAATTTCTAAGGTGATACGGGTAATGGTCGCTAAACCGGAGGATTCTGTTTAGTGAAGTTTGGGACGGGGTTGAACGCGGAGCGAACACAAAAACACGAAGGGTCAAAGTACAAAATGACATACGTACGTCCATATATATAAATAAATAAACAAACATCCCCGATTTTCAATTGTGTTACCCCTGTAAGTGTCTCGCTCGCTACGCTCGCTCGCCAATTATACTTGTGTTGCACATCCCAATGTTGGGAAAGGGAGACTGATATTTCCTCCATTATCCCATTCATGCTGCTATTCACAACCTGCCAGTGGTTACAGCCATGAATATGGCAGAACACACAAAGCTTGATGACCCCATACCGGACTGCCTTCGGGTGGTGAATATGATTACATCATTGGCTGGGGGAACATTTGATCTGTAGAATGAATTCCATCCACCAGTCTAACTGAATTCACACTCCCAGATGACTGCAAGGAATGTCTCCAGGTATGTAATCTCAAGATAAGGTCATGCCTACTATGGAGGTTTCAAACCGAGTTTGAAGGTAGGTTCCTAGTTGAGTTGGCTGGTACATATTGTGTCTTCTAACTAGACACCTCTACTACTACTACTACTACTACTACTACTACTACTACTACTACTACTACTACTATACAATGATGATTGTGATAATAATATTATTGCTGTCGCTTTAGCTATTACTATTTTATCATTATAATAATAATTATAATATTATTAATAATAATAATTATTATTATTACTACTACTACTACTACTACTACTCTATCATCATATCATCATCATTATTATTATTTTAATCGGCTACCAATTTGGCATGTCCATGGTCACATGACTTGGATGGAATGCTGTGAGACTAAAGCATGGATTTTATTGTCTTGTAATCAAACTATCTCTCTCGCTAGCTACTTCTGTTTGTTGTGTTGAAACATTAATAAATTACGGTAGAACTTTAGTCATCCAAACTTCAATTATCCGAAGGCTTCAGTTAACCAAACACCCAAAATATAATAGTAGCACATGCAGACATGGAAAAGAAAACAAAATCGTTTGACCACGCCCCTTAATTAGTGCTTTAAAATACATTTTCTATGGTGTTCAGTTGTCTGAGTATTTCAGTGATGCGAACATCTCTCAGTGCCAACGTGTTCGGATAACTGAAATCCTACTTTACTGCAGAATACCAGTAACTCATTCAAGCGGACAACACTGTCTCTTAAAATGTATCCCATAATTTAGATAGCTCCATTCACTCACCATCGCTGTCTGTCAGTGCATACAGTTTTGCGTTTTTCAACACGAAGCTAGTAGAAAGGAGTGGGTGGAGCTTCACCACTTTGTTCAGCGCTTCCGTCAGGATTTTTTTGTCCAGTTGCCCGTGGACCTCAAAGGCTCTCACTATGTTATTGACTCTGTGGCTGAGGCCCGTGCTACTAACGGTGGCCGAGAAGCGCTGAGTGTTGGTGTACTCCTGGTCTTGAATCAGTGTCACGGGAAAAGGGTTCGACGTGGAAACTCCTGGGAAAGGAGCTTGGAGGATATCGACACTCTTCTCTGACTCGGATTCAAATCCAGGTCGACTGGGCGGAGCTTCAGATGCCGTGTCAATGTAATCCTGTATCCATGAAAGATTCGGATAACTAATGACTACCAAGGCTAACTATATGAGGGGCTGCTAGGTAATTGGACAAAAAAAAAAAAAAAAAAAAGGATTTCATGAAATAGAGAATATACTAAGGTAAGGAAGTTGACAAAGATTTTGGTCCTCTGATTAATGAGGTCTGGGATTCAGGCACAGAACATTCACCAATCTCTTTGAAAAATAATGTGAAGTGGTAAAGAGTTCTCATAATAGTTATATAAACACACACCTATATGTACAATTAGAATACCCTGTTATTACTTGGTGCTATAGTTATGCTATTGTTTACAGTGCATTGCTAAAGGATATACTTGTGTGGCCACATATAGCTCTTCGACATGCCCACAAAGGGTAGAGTGACTAATATATAATTGTGCAATTCTCTTACAAAAGTCACAATAGGGTTCCGACCTGCTAAAGATTCAAACTTATGGCAGGGGATGTAAGCCCACATGTAACAATGCAGTGGATGGCCTGAGGCCGCTCTCACAGAAAGTGTGGCAAAAACATGAACGAATGCTACTGATTAGGCAACTTATAGCTTCAAAGACACACCTCCTCATCCGTCTCGTCTGTCTCGTCACTAATGGAGGACTCGGACCTGACTTGCTTCACGCCCACATCCTCGTTAACCTCTTCGTCGCTGGTATTGGCGCTGCAATCTCTCTTCACGGCAATGGGTGGTAAAGGGTCTCTCAGGCGACCGGACAGTTGCTTCATTTGCTGCCTTTGCTGCTCCAGTTCTGAGCTGCCTCTTCTGTTTGCGCTGAGAGGACCAATGACCACGTTAGGCTGGGAGAATCTGCGCCTTCCATTTCTGCTCGATTCTTCACCAATGCCTGGCTGTGTGGAGTGCCCTGTGGGCATGTAGCCTTTCCTTGCCTGGCGCAGCCGATCAGAGGTTGTGTCAGACGAGGAGAGCATGTCTCTGTCTGCTCCCTGGGGGAGGCGTGGCACAGTCTGTAGCGGGAGAGCCCCCGTGGCAGGCATGGCTTTGATGTCCAGACCAAGTCCCTTCTCTTGCTGGTGGACCCCAACGGGTAATACGACGTTGGTGGACTTGTTGAATATACTGGGTAATCGACCCACGCCATTCCCGCCACCCTGAGTGACTGGCCTCCTGGCGGTGCCAATGGAAGACGAGTGGGTTCCGTATCCTTGCCCGGGAGGAGCACCGTAGCCAGCGTGCAGGGGCAATTCCTGCTGCTTACGTCTCATTTTCTCTCTCTTCTGCAACGAAGGGGTGGGGCTCAAATAGTATACATTTTTAAAAGCAAGTGGAAACGGTAAAGGTCGTTCATGTTGGGTTGTCACCGCCGAGCAGCGCTATCGTGAGATAGACCCTTTACCAACAGCATAGCCCAATAGTGTAATGAAACAATTAACCCGGGACGGGACGGGACGGGACGGGACGGAACCGCAACTAAAACGCGGGATGTGTGTGCACGCTCTCAGTTTAATTGACAAAGGTCTATGGACCTAAACGTCCCAAAGAATGAAACTAAATTTACTACTAGAAAGTTAATTAATTCACTGTATGTGGTCAAACAGTATAATGAGCCTTTATTACATTAAAATTAAATAAGTTTACGTATACTTCATTTATAACCTATTGAAACCATCTGATTGATTATTTGTTACTCCACTATAGGGATTGTAAACTTGATTAGCTTCCAAAATCCAACGCCCAATAGATCTGTCCACAAAACTATGAACTTCTTTATAATAGTACTCTGTAAATGAAGCATCCCAATCCTTTTTAAGATTTGCAATAGCTTTTCATAATCTTCAGCATTACATGCATGAAAGAGCCTTTTCACATCTGCAATGTACACAGCGTATAGTAGAAATGCAGGCACCAAACATCTGAAGTGCCACAGCCTTTTGAGTAACAAAACTCGTGTTTCTTTCTGTGCGTGTTTGTAGTGTATGCATGCCTTCTGTAATTATGTGTGGACTATGTTTAATTATATGGTATAATGTCATTTGTTCATTGTAAGTTGTACACTTGGACTTCATCCTACTGAAAGGCACAACAAGATGAGGACATACATAGCTGAAGCAATGTAAGTGCACAAACACTTGGAACAACCATCTCAATGCTATAAATCAATCAACTTTCACACACCTACAGTGTATCAGCTGTATATGTCCATCGTCTTATTGTACTGGAAAATGTCCATTAGTTACAACATTTTAAGGAAATAATTTTGGTAGCTGACTTTTAATTACGCATAATCTCACTCTACTGTAAATGTTAAATTTTTTGCTAATAGGGTCATAAAAGATGTTCAAGAACGGAAAGAAGCTCCCATTGATTGCGTAGTATTGTCATCGTATCAACTTCAAGTCTTTTACTTGAATGAGGTAAAGAGAAAGCTTGCAGGACTTGGAGAATAGACATTGTTGCCTCAGTTTTCTAATCTCCATGAATCTTATGTTCAACCATACTGTGGAAGCTTCCCTCAGGTCATTGTCAAATCAATTAAGTAAGGCCGCATGGTAGAAAACAAAGAATTGGTAAATTTAAGAGCAACAAACAAAATAAAGTATCGTAATATTTGTTGTTTTGATTTTTATTATCTATAGGGTGGAACAGATCAGGCTAAGTTGACAACTAATTCCAGCATCAAATTGGACTCATCATCTATGGAAGCAAGAGCTTGACAGATATTGCAAAATGACATGATCACTTTTGATGGCAAGCTTCATGTGTTTAATGTGAAGGGAGGGTCTGGAATACCTCGCGTTGTCACTCTTTCCCCCAAAGTGTCATGTAGCTGTCTTGCAACATGTGAGTGCAATCATGTGATGGCAGCCAGGATGTTTTTGGGCATGATGATACCGTCCAAATCTGGTGGAGGAAATTTATCCCAATTAAGGAGATCAAGAAGAGAAAAAAGAGTGGGAGAAAACAACCACATCCGAATGATTTTGAGGGTACATATTAAAAGTGTGGTTATTTAATTTGGCTGAATAGGATGTGCTATATTTTGACAATCCAAATTGTACCATGCATTTAGAAGTTGCAATGTTAGTGAAGGTATTCATTTGATAAAAATATTAGTTTATTAGAGCTAATCATTAAACATTTGTTTGTATTGTTATCACACACTGTATCTTTTATCCTTTATTATAGTTAAGTTACTAATGAGAATAATTCAACTATTACCAATGGTAAATAATGAGATACATACAGAGAAGATGGCCAGCCTTTCAAGTAAGATTGACAATGAAACAGTTAAACAAAGCTTACAAAACTATGGGTTATCTTTTCCCCATGCAGCAGAGGCTCTCACAGAGAATGCACTTGACAGTGAACCTGAAATGTGTAGCAATGAGATCAAGACAGATCCTCCAGGTAGTATTTGGCAATAACAATTTGAGATTTTTACATCCGTATTTTTCTTTCCTGAAGATACTGAACAGGATAGAGAGATTCCATTATTGCCTGAGGATGTATCAGATCAGGAGGAAGGATTAAAACCAGGTAGCTGCTGATATCGAGGTCACAATGGTAATTAATATGGTTATGAAATAGGTGATTCTGATGCCAGGTCACTACCAGAATGATAAATATGAATACAAAATTTATAATTCAAGTAAATTTTTATTTGTTTACAAATTTTGTATTCATATTTATCATTCTTGTCCGTGTCATAGAAAGTGGTTGTTTCAAATGTGCGGGATGTTTGTTAGCTGATTGTGGATCCTGTATATAGGAGGAGAGCTAAAACGAAACAGAAACAGGTAGCAAAGTAAAGAATCTTTGAAAAGCCATTAAATGTTCCTAATTTATTTATTAGACTATTCCTGAGGATTACGGTACCAGGAGCCTTCATCATAGAAAAAAGCTACGACTATTGTTTTCTCACTTTGACAGTATTTTGTAGCCACACCAAGCATGCATGGAATAGCTGCAATTACAGGGAACATGCATCGCTCGCTTCGCTATTTTGTGCTATTCAAAGTTCATTTGATCGGCCGCGCTCTAGGTAAGTAGATTCGCACTGACCACGTGGAGGTTACTTGGGCGTGCAGTTACTTTACAAAAATGCATCCGCATCTACTGACGTTACCTTACCTAATGGAGTTGTCTTGTACTCTGACGTTACCTTACCTAGCTGAGCTGTCTTGTAGTAGCAGTCAGATTTAATAAGTGTTTTAAACTTCTCGTCTTCTGGGGGGGAGATGCCCGAGGTGCCGCTGGAAGTGTCGCGGGATTTGATATTTGTAAGTTTCTATTAATTCTAACGGGATAAATTTATTCCCACGTAAATCACAGGAGGAGCGTGATCTTCCCTACGAGGAAGACATATTGAGACATCCTTACCAGATCAAGTGCTGGCTGAGATACTTGGAGCATAAAAGTACTGCCCCCAAGGCAGTCATCAACCTCATTTATGAGAGGGCTCTCAAAGAACTTCCGGGAAGGTAAGCAAAGAGGCTCAGGCAAACATTAATTTAAAAATCTTATTTATGAGCTAATGAAATTATATATGTACATATATGATACATGCAGTACACAATAAATTTTTATGCAAATATCACTCCTATAATTAGCCGTATATGCACTTGCCCCTACGGCACTCATGTAAATACTAAGTTCACAGACTCTGGTATTCTCCAGTATCAAATGAATGAATAATGGTATGCCCTGGAGGATAAGGACCTATTATAACAACCCAATGTAATAACTAAGAACACTGGTGACGAGGGAAAATACGCTGCCCTTAGCAAAATTCTAGTTTAATGTGGTAACAGTTGATGGACACAGTTCAATATTCTATTGTACATTGGATATTTTTTTCCTTGAGTATTGCGCATCATGCAAGCATTCAATATTGAGCGCTTCAACGTGCCTGTGTGTAGTTCTGGACAACTGACTTAGCTATTTTAAGCTTGTAAAGAAAAGAAATAAGGAAGAATAGGAACCTTATCTTCTCTGCGAGAAACTTGGGTGTGCACGTATATGACTCGACAAAAGTACACTGACTCAAGCAGTAAGTATTATATATATATATATATATATAATGCTAGATACCTTCACAATAGTATTTTTGAGGGTGATCACTGAGAGCATGTTCATTGCCCCCAAAATAGGCTTTTAGCAACCTTTTCTTAGATTTTAAAATGCTACCTTTTCTCTGCAAAAACTATCGGGCTGGAGCTGCTGCTAATAGTCAGCTGGGGGGTGTGCCTGGGGAAGTATCACTCAGGGTCTCTTGGCCAACTTGACTAGCTCAGTGACCAACCCTAGAGTAGAATAAACCACTTATTACACTAGCCAAAGGTCAGATTTCTCTCTGTGACTGTATTTTCATGAGCCAGGGGGGAAGTAGAAATAAATTAACCGGAAAATAATGAACCCGCTCTTGAAGTGTCTCTTTCCTCATGTAATAAGTATGATATATACATTCAATACTATATATAATATATATTATGTGTGTATAATATATAATATAATATATATACGTACTTGGTGTCATTCCTCTGACTTTATCTAGCTACAAGCTCTGGTACAATTATTTGAAATTGAGGAGGCGTCAGGTGAAGGAGAAATGTGTGACAGATGTTGCTTATGAAGAAGTCAACAATGCGTTTGAAAGATGCCTCATCTTTCTACATAAGGTGCGTGCAAGTGAGGTAGTGTTATACTACATAGGTAAGTGACTCATATTCATGCGGCAGTCAATTCTATTTGGCTTGCCCTGCTTACCCAATGACACTTTACCTAAATAGGTCTTTTGCCCATGCACCTCTGCTTTTACCAAGTTTACCACAACATTATGATATTGTTGACCCTTTACCATACCAATTATTGTTTTATAACATTCACCACTTCTTTTTTAATTAATGTGCTTCTCTACTAAACACTAGACAACGTCAGTTGAAGAACTTTTTCATTATTAGTATTATGTAATGCTTTTTTATGGTGGTTGTTTTTGTAGTATTATTCAACATTTCAGACTAATGCTAATGTGTTTGGTTTTAGTTGGCCAAAACAGCACTATTTTATTACTCAGCAACCCCTTTACTTTACCCTTTGCTACATTGCCTCCCTTTACCACATTACCTCCCTTTACCACATTGCCTCCCTCTACCACCAGATGCCGCGCATTTGGATGGATTACTGTCAGTTCCTCATGGACCAGTGCAGAATCACTCAGACCAGGCGGACATTTGACAGAGCCTTGGACTCTCTGCCGCTCACTCAGCACAGCAGAATCTGGCCCCTCTACATCAGATTCATCAGATCACATGACATCCCGGAGACTGCCCTCAGGGTGTACCGCCGCTACCTCAAGGTACGATGCTCCAGAGTTTGTGTTAATTGGTGTTAATATTGTGCAGTTATACAATGGCTTGTTGAGTAAGTGTATATATGTTATCACAACCACATCAGGATTTCATAGAAAGGGGGGGGGGGGGGGGGGGTGTGTGGGGTGGTGTGGGCGGGTATGGGGGGTGGTGGTGGTGGTTGTGGGATAGACCCCCTGTGATTTCCACCCCAAGCAAAAATTCCCCCCCTCCCCCAAGTCTTATATGTCAGTAAAATTATGTATTTTGAAACTTTCAATGGCATTCTGTAGTTGTGTCTGTTCTGTTTTCTGGTCTCAAAATCTGAAGCAACTAAGTATTTCTCAGCTGTCCAACTCTACCAAATTGCAAGACGCATATATCGCTTATTTTATAGCGTCTAAACAGTCAATTCCCGTGCTCGTAAGATGCAGAACTTTTCAGTTTCTTTCTAGGACCTCTTGGAAGCCCTGGGCATTCTCCAGTGACTTTGGACTCCACAACAACCTCTTGAAGAATCCGTAAATAGCCCACTTTGGCAATAGCTTTTCTCTTATACTTTATTACAAAAAAAGTAACTCAGTTCTTAAACTCATAGTCCCCACCCACCCACCCAAGCCTGTATGAAGCCCTGCACGTGGTTATCTTATTCAAGTGTATACACTGTGTCATATCTATTTCGAGAATTACAAATTTTCTGTGCCAGTAGCTGTGGGGCTGCAAGAATGAATTTCTCGTAGTCCAATCTGTAGTGCCGCCCGCCACCAGGGATAATGTTAGGTAAAGATCGATAAGTAGAAAATTGTTATTGAAAACGCAGGAATACGCCATACATGTTTACTAAAATTTGAATGAGCTGACTACACTGGCTTCTATTACGACTTACCAGTGTTTTTCTATTATGGTGCTCATCCTATTGGGAAATGATGCTACCAAAAGGGATACCAATAAAAGTTAAAGACAAAGCATTTTGTATAATATTGTTATGGTAATGGCATAGGTAATTGATCTTGTGATGACCTTTACCAAATTTCTGTCTCCTTGTTCTTCACTCCAGCTGCGTCCAGAGAATTCTGAAGAATTTATTGAGTATTTGATCTCCATTGGCAACCTGGACGAGGCAGCTGTCAAGCTGGCCGAGATTGTCAATAATGTAAGTTGAGCTATTCACATGTGGCAGGCATGCATGTATACATACTTGTTCATAAGGAACATGTGGGTGGCATGCATGTATACATACTTGTTCATAAGGAACATGTGGGTGGGTGGAGTGTTTGTGTTTTCATGTTTTAGTCTTCTGGTTTCCTTTATTTCACTATAGATTCTAGTTCAAAGTCTTGATGGATGTAACATTTTATTTTGTTTGGTTTTATGTTGTTTTATTGTTGTTGTTGTTTGTTATTGTTTTTTGTTTGTTTGTTTTAGGATAAGTTTGTCTCCATGGAAGGTAAATCCAACCACCAGTTGTGGCAGGAGCTATGTCTGCTCATTTCTAAGAATCCCACTAAGGTCAGTGCTATAAATTAGGAAAGTTTGAACGGAACAAAAACAGTAACTAAACATACGACCTGTGGAACACTGAGCATGCTCATAACCCCACAGTCATGACTGGAGCGGCCACGCACATGCTCATAAAATGCTATGATTGTGCTACTCATCTCTAAGAATCCTGCTAAAATTAGTTGTATAAGTTAGTGAAGTTTGAAGGAGGACACTGAGTGAAAATATGCAGAAAGAAATCACAATGTCTAGTGTAGAGGAAAACCATTAACCACTGAGCATGCTCATACCCCCCACACCTTACCCCGCCCCCACAGCCATGACTGCAGTGGCCACACCCTCACTGGTGAATGTGCTGTGTTTGTGCACACATGTAGATAACCAGTCTGAATGTGGAGGCCATCATTCGTGGAGGTGTTCGTAGGTTCACAGATATGATTGGTCAGCTCTGGTGCTCACTGGCCGACTACTACATCAGATCTGGTCACTTTGAACGAGTAAGTCAGAGGATAAACAGATTACATGGAGCTTCTTCTTGCTGGGTTTGTGGATTGTAGTTTTTTGTTGTTCTTTCATGTTTGTTTGTTTTTGTTGTTGTTGTTGTTTTGTTTTTGTTTTTGTTTTTACCTTGTTAAGAACTCCTTAGTATCTTATGGGTTTGTAGTGTGCTGTGGAACCAGAATCTTATTGTGTACAGTGTGTATTGTAAAGGTGTATGGTAAAGGGTGTGTAGTAAAGGGTGTATGGTAAAGGGTGTGTGGTAAAGGGTGCTTGCCCTGTGTTTGGCCTTTCTATTCAGTCTCACCTGCTGTTTAGATGAATTGTGTGTAGTCATTCACGTATACCTCATCAGACATCATTACCTGTTGGAGATAGAACATTAAATCAGAGTAAATCCTCCATTATACTATACATACATTTGTCTTGTGCATTACTAAGTGTGTCTTTGGTGGGCAGGCTAGAGAAATCTATGAAGAGGGCATCCAGCGGGTGACCACAGTGAGGGACTTTGGGCAGGTGTTTGATGCGTACGCTCAGTTCGAAGAAAGTATGATCAATGCCAAGATGGAGACCACTGCAGAGATGGGTCCCACTGAAGATGGTAAAGGGTGGTCATGGTTGTGAGAAGATTGTATAATGTGTGTGGGTATTATAGAGGATCGTGATTTGGAGCTGAGGTTGGCCATGTTCGAGGAGCTGATGGACAGGAGACCGTATCTACTCAGCAGGTAAAGGGTTGCTGGCATAGGAGGTCATACATTTATATGGCACATTTTATTTTTCTGACCAGACCAATGGTATGTGGTTGTAAATTGATATTATTGTTATGTGGTTGTTCATTAATTTGATATTTATTATTACTATTATTATTATTATTATTATTATTATCATTATCATTATTATTATTATTATTATTATTGTTGTTATTGTTATTGTTATTATTATTACTACTAACCCGGGTGTCATACAGAATTTTTTGCTGGGGGTGGGAGACACTGCATGTACTCAGCCACACCCATTTTTAAACCCATACTACTTTGATGCACATGTCTATATGAGTATATACTTCACACTGATCAGTGTTTGGTCACATGACATGATTTCATAATCCTACTACTCATAGAATTCAACTTTGGCTAATTTACTTGTTGGTCGGGGTGGGGTGGGGGAGCAATGGATCCACCACACCACTCACCTCAGTCTCCTCTGATTGGTGTGCCACCATTAGAATTCAGAGACCCGGCAAGGAAGTCACCAGTTGTCTTATCCTCTGGTCTGACGACCTCACTGACGAAACCAACCTCTATAATGATGACATAAAACTCAACATAAGTACGCCAACACAATGATGTGCGCGTCACCTGAGCAAACTCAAGTGCCACGTCACCACTATCTACGTGCACAAAAAATACACACACACATACACACACACACGTGCGCACAACTAAATGTTCATTCTGCTTCTGTTCATACCTTTTCTTTCCCATTTTCGTCTGTCTTTCTCCTCTTCCCTGTCTCTGTCTGCCATTCCCACCCGTTCTGTCCTTCATGTCAGGGGGCAGGTCCCACAGTACTATAATAACTTCCAAACAAAAATTCCAGGACTTCCCTTTCTGACATGGAAACACTTTTTTTTTTTTTTTCCTTTTTTTTTTTTTTTTTTTTTGTGGGGGGGTGGGGGGGTGGGGGGGGTTCATTTTCGGTTGATAAGCATATATATAGGTCACGCTGGTCTATTTTTTTATCTTTTTTTTTTTTTAATGGAATCTTTTTTTTTCTATGTTTTCATAAATGCTCTTTCTTAAAAACCAGTGAGCATGTTTAAAAAATTCTAGAATTTCTTTGTTTTCCTATTTGTGTGTTTTTCTCTATCAGTGTTCTTCTTCGTCAGAATCCTCACAACGTCCATGAGTGGCTGAAGAGAGTCAAGTTGTTCGATGGCAAGCCCAGAGAAGTAAGTATGTGTGTTGTGTTATGTTATGTTTATCTTACCAGATGCACGTGCCTTGATAGTGGCACAGTCTCCTTTCTACTTGGTACGATTGTACTTAACCCTTTGCGTACGATCGTCACGAATTCGTGACCACCGTAACTTAGCGCGTGCGTACGATGGTCACGAATCTGTGACACACCGGGTGCGTCAAGAGAATACGGCTGTCACGAATTCGTGACAAGCTCTTTCCTGCTCTGTTATTACAGTTACAGAGCGCGTAGCACGCTAAAACTTTCAGTAGCTTACATAGTATACATTTTGCAATCTCTATTCTACAAAATAAGTCTTATAAAATAAGTATAACATATATCAAGTGCACCAACTAAATAAAAAATTTTTTTTCCTACACTTTGTGTCTAGCTATTTTCAAATAGAACATCTACTAAGAAGTAAAGGGCTAAAGTAGCTAGAAATACGCAAACTAAAACTAGAACTTACACTTGGGTGTGATTTCTCCTTTCATAAATGTAAGCTAAAAAAATAGCTAACAAACTATGGCCTCCTCAATAATTCCAACTAAGTTTGTATTCAAAACAACTGTATAAACTACAAACTAACGAATTACCATAGCTACAACGCTAGAGGCCGATTATTTGAGGCCTAACACAAAAGAAACACTCGCCCGATTTCTTTTTCCACGTGTCGAACTCCAACTGGTAAAACGCCGTCGTCTCAGGCAACTAATTGGTTTTACGGCGTGCGCGTATTTAATTACATAATTTCTCGCCCGCGTTCGTCCGCAAAGGGTTAAGTATGAGTGAGAAAGCTGGCCTTGTTAAAATTCTAAGAAATTAACTTTTAATTTATAATTTTATTTGAATTGTGTCGTGAACATTATTCTCTCTCAGTACAAGTAATTCTAAAGCTATCTCCATCAGGTAATCAACACCTTCACGGAGGCAGTCCAGACTGTAGATATAGACAGAGCCGTAGGGAAGCCGCACACTCTGTGGGTGGAGTTTGCCAAGTTCTACGAGAACCACGAGCAAGTGGCAGAGGTAAACTGCTGCATGTGTGACTGATCATTAGAAGAAAGTGTTAACGTATGCTTTTTAGGCCAGAGTGATATTTGAGAAGGCAACTAAAGTGAATTACCGTAACGTGGACGATCTGGCGGCAGTGTGGTGCGAGTTCACGGAGATGGAACTCAGACACGAGTGAGTGGTGACACCTTACCAAATATATAAGGTCATCGTCATCGTCGCATTTGTCACCTCAAATATGTTTAATTGGTGCTGACACCTTACCTATTACTTATTAAATTGGCACCTACACTATTGTTTAATATCTGGACAGTTACTGAAGTTTCTAAGTTGAAGTATATAATTTCTTAGCGACGTACCTTTCTTCCATAGGCAAACATTTATATTTATTTTCAAGTCATTTTGAGGGTCTTTTATACACATCAGTGAAGTGTTCTACTAAGTGAGGGTGTGTGTATTGAACAAGTTTATTCCATGAGTTAGTTACATTTACTCATTACTTCCTGAAACCAGATTTTGAAACTTTAGGTTAACCTTTACCATTAGTCTGTAATTGAATTACGAAATATGAAATGTTGGGTTTGTTGTTGTTTTCTTTTGTTTGTTTGTTTTTCTTCACTAATGTATAGCTTTTTTATTCTTTAGCCACTCTTATTAAAGCCATGCTCTCTACCTGTTTTGCATACAATGTTGCTAGGTGTTATGACAGAGCACTGAAGTTGCTGCAGAGGGCCACTGCCATGCCTGCTAAGAGAGCCGCATACCACGACAAGTCGGAGCCTGTGCAAAACCGACTGTTCCGGTCTCTGAGGGTGTGGTCCATGTATGCCGACCTGGAGGAAAGTCTGGGAACGTTCGAGGTACTACAATGAGTTTGTTTTGAGTTTCTGTTTGTTTGTTTGTTTGTTTGTTGTTGACTCTTATTGTATCCTAGACTACGAAAGCCGTGTACAATCGTATCATTGACCTCAAGATAGCCACTGCCCAGATTATAATAAACTTTGGAATGTTCCTGGAAGAGAACAATTACTTTGAGGAGGCGTTCAAGGCGTACGAGAGAGGTGTGGCTCTGTTCAAGTGGCCTCATGTCTATGACATATGGAACACTTACCTTACCAAGTTCACTCACAGATACGTAAGTGAAAGAAAGCTAACGAGTACATTACTCTCTTGTGTGTTTGTGTGTGTGTGCTTATGTTCTGTTTCTGTTGATGTTCTTGGGACCAGGGAGGGAAGAAGCTAGAGCGAGCCAGAGACCTGATGGAGCAATGCTTGGAAGGATGTCCAGCCTCTCACGCTAAAGGTGACACACATACAGTACCCACCCACACACCCCGCGCACACACCCACATATACACACACACACACACACACATATATACACACATATATACACTCATACATGTACATGTATTGGTCATATGTGCTGTAGCTATATATTTGCTGTATGCTAAGTTGGAGGAGGAGCATGGACTGGCTAGACGGGCAATGTCCGTGTATGACAGAGCAACTAGAGCCGTGCAGGCAGACCAGCAACTAGAGGTAAGTACGTGTTAACTGAGGGGGGTGGGGGGGGGGGGGGGGGGGGGGAGAAGATGTGGGGGGTGAGACATCTGGGATAAGGAGAAAATGGGGACCATTCACCCTTCCTAAAATAACCTCTTCCCCCCCCTCCCCCCACCTCTCTCTCTCTCTCTTGATTAGTACTTAGTTCTAGCATTTAGATTTTACAATTTTCCATATGTAGCCTGGGGCATATAAGGAATGTGATATGAGAGAAAAGGGTAATTTTTTTTGTTTCTAAGCGTATGACAATGTCGGGCTAATTCTGATTTAATTATACATTTAAATATTAAACAGCACATTTTAGGTGCTGTGAAAATTAACTTCATGATTTATAATTCCTTTTGCAATGTTCCAGATGTTCAACATCTACCTGAAGAGAGCTGCAGAGTTCTTTGGAGTGATACAGACTCGGGAGATCTACGAGAAGGCCATCGAGATACTGCCAGACGATGGAGCCAGGTGAGAGAGAGAGAGGAAGGGTGCCATGTGCATCCTTCGGCTCCAAAGTGTTTCTCTATCATTCTATTCCATCTTGAGGAAGACTTGGTTTTTGTTGTTTTTGTTTTGTTTTTGTTGGCAGGCGTATTTGTTTTTTCAACCAAGTGAAAGAGAGTTCGCGCAATTCTATTCTGATGTATTTCATGAAATAAAAATAATGTGTACCACTGATGAATGTTGTTGTTGTTTTTATCATTATGTATATATATATATATATATATATATATATTTATTGCAGCTTTGATATTTTTACTTGAATATTTCCGCATCACGCGAGCGTTCTGTATTCTCCCATATTGTACGGTTTATATTGTACGCTCCTTGTAGCGCGCGCATAGCGAGTAAAATCAATGAAAATGTATTGTAACCGGTTGAGAAAAATTTCAAAGAAGCAATAAATCACTTATCACACTCGTCGTACAATATGGGAATTATATTTTACTCTCACGCCATATTTTCACTCGCCTTCGGCTCGTGAAAATATTTTGCGTGCTCATAAATATTTTCCCATATTGTACTCAGACTCGTGCTATAAGTATTATATACACCTTAGTAAGTGCAATTTTTTTATACATATGCCTAAGTTGGTAAAGGGTTTGTCTGAAAGATTTGCAAACCTCTGTCTCAGTAGTTATCTGCACTATAGGAATATTTCCACTGAACTATGTACTGCTATTATATTCAAACTACTCCTCTCATTTCTCAATGCTATTAACTATACATACATCCTGTGTGTGTGTGTGTGTTACAGACAGATGTGCCTTAAATATGCTGAATTAGAGACTAAGCTGGGAGAATTAGAGCGTGCTCGGACGGTGTTTAGCCATGGGTCACAAATGAGTGATCCTAGGGTCACCAAGTCTTATTGGAAGGCGTGGCAAGAATTTGAAGTTCGACATGGGAATGAGGACTCGTTTAGGGAGATGCTAAGGATTAAGCGGAGTGTGCAGGCACAATACAACACACATGTAAGCTATTATGTACTAGTTTACACTATTAATACATTTTATGAAGAAATGAAAGTACAAAATTCACAAACTATATTTTTGAAATTTTTCTCATTAAAGTGGGTGTGGTTAGGATTGCTTACTTTATCTGCTTGTTGTAACAAGAATATATTTATTGCTGTTTTTGTCGTTCTTGTTGACAGGTGAACTTTATGTCTGC